>Ga0116178_10000003_pt1 | contig 270697 bp, 207 predicted proteins | sample AD_STIC12_MetaG_FD_89880 | JGI IMG/M metagenome (GOLD analysis project Ga0116178, IMG submission 89880) | Active sludge microbial communities of municipal wastewater-treating anaerobic digesters from USA - AD_STIC12_MetaG | ecosystem: Engineered > Bioreactor > Anaerobic > Digestate | place...
ACCACACCTGGGCGTTGGATTTCATGTCGGACACCCTCGATGAGGGCCGACGCTGCCGGATGCTGACGATCCTGGACGCAGGCCATCGCGAGGGCTTGGCCGGTGAAGCCGACCTCTCCATCCCCAGCGCGCGGGTCGTGCGGATCTTGGAGGCACTGATGGCCCTGCATGGCCGGCCGGCCGCCTTCCGCGTGGACAACGGACCCGAGCTCACCGCTGAGCACGTCGTCGAATGGTGCGCGAGTCAGGGGATGGCGATTCACGACATCCCGCCGGGGACGCCGGCCCAGAATGCCTCTATCGAACGCTTCAATCGCAGGTATCGAACGGAGGTGCTGGACGCCTCCCTCTTTGAGTCCATCGCAGAGGTGCGCCCCCTCAGCGAGGCGTGGCTGACGAGCGACAACCACGAGCGGCCCCATGAGAGCCTCGGCCAGGTGCCGCCGCTGACGTTTCTCCCGAGGCACCAAACCGCCGGACAGTCTCCCTTCGGACTGGCTACTTGACGGGGAAGCTTACGGGATGCCGTATACGCCGGGCTTGTAGACGCGCTTGCTCAGGAAGTCGCCCTCGGAGTGGTAGCGACGGAAGAAGCTGAAGAGATGGTCGTAGACCTCGGCTTCGAGCGCGTCGAGGTCCACCGCATCATCGGCCAGCTTTGCGCGCAGCTCCTTGACTTTCGGCGAATCCTCCGGATTCATGCCAGCGGCTTCGATGCCGGCGATCACGTTGGCCAGTTCCTTCTCGATCGCCGCCTTGTCGGCCGGCCGGTACTGCGCGAAGGCGGCCTTGATTTGCGGCAGGAGGTCCTGCTCCAAGAACTGCGTGACCTCGGCGGCGCGCGCGTGCATCACGCGGTAGAAGCCGAAGTCCAGATCGGGCTGGTCCAGCTGGAACAGCTCCTTCAGCAGGGTCTTCAGCTTCTCGTATTTCTGGTTCACTAGCCTTGCCTCACAGTTGCAGCCAGTCGGTGACCGGTCGCGACAGGAACTCCTCCAGCGGGACGCCATCACCGCCCACGATCAGGGTGCGCCGGGGCTTGAACGACGCCGCGAACGCGGCCAGGCCCGGGAAGGCGTTCGGCGCACGGCCGCTCTTCACTTCGATGGCGGCCACGCGGCGGCCGGCGCAGAACACGAAATCAACCTCACGGTTGCGCTCGCGCCAATAGAACAGCTCGCAGGCGCCGCCGGCCGCGGCGTTGGCCAGGTGCGCGCCGACGGCCGACTCGACGAGGCGCCCCCGGAACTCGCGGTCGGCCCGCGCGTCCTCGGGCGACAGGCCGGACTGCGCGGTCATGAGCGCCGTGTTCAGCACCTGGAGCTTGGGGCTCGAGCCCCGCTGGCGGACGGCCGTGCCGGCGTACTTCTGCAGGCCCGCGAGCATGCCCGCGCCACCGAGCAGGTCGAGGTAGTGCGCCAAAGTGACCGTGTTGCCGGCATCCTGGAGCTGGCCGAGCATCTTGGTGAAGGAGAGGATCTGTCCGGAGTGCCGGCAGCCCAGCTCGAAGAGGCGGCGCAGCAGGGCGGGCTTCTCGACGCGGGACATGAGCAGCACGTCGCGTGCGATTGTCGTCTCGATCATCGACTGCACGACGTAGCTGCGCCAGCGCGGCGGATCGTCCACCAGGTGTGCCGCGCCGGGGTAGCCGCCGAAGTATAGATAGGTCTCGAGGTCCCACCCGAAGGCGCTCTGCATCTCGGCGAACGACCAGTGGCCGACGTGGATCGTCTCGAAGCGCCCGGCGAGACTCTCGGTGAGTCCGTGCTGCATCAGGAGAGGCGCCGATCCTAGGAGCACCACCCGCAGCGGCCGCCGGCGGCGGCTGTCTTCGTCCCACAGCCGCTTCACCGTCTCGGACCACCGGGTCACCTTCTGCACCTCGTCGATGGCGAGGATGGCGCCACGGCCGTGCAGGCCGGACAGCAGGTCGCGCGCGCGCTCCCACTGCGCCGCGAGCCACGCGGTATCGCGCACGGCGGGCTCGTCGGCCGAGGCGTAGAGCGAAGGCGTAGCCAGACCCGCGAGCGCCTGCTGGACGATCGTGGTCTTGCCCGCCTGGCGCGGCCCGCCCACGAACTGGATCAGACGCCGCGGCTCGGCCAGCCGGTCGCGCAGCACCCGGGCCTGGGGTCTCTCGTAGGCGGGAGCTCTCTTGCTCATTGGTGTGAGTAATTTTACTCAGACGTTCGAGCAGAGCGCAAGCCCGTGCTGACGCCCTCCTTGCGTCTCACGCCACCGCCCACCGGATGGTGAACAGGGTCTCGATCGATGTGCGCTGCGCCAGCCGCTTCTCGAGCTGAGCCACCAGCTGGTCGCGCTTCGCCACGATCTCGTCCTCGACCCTGAAGATCTCCTGCCGCTGGCGGCGCTGCTGGCGCTCGAGCCGGGCGGTCTTCTCTTGGATCTGGAGCAGCTCTTCGATCGTCGCCGCAAGGCGCGCCTGACGGCGGAAGGCCTTGATCTGCTCCTTCGTGTCCGCCAGCGACTTCTCGGCCGCAAGGACCATGTCGTCGGCCCACTTCTCCAGCTTCTCGCGCGCCTCTTGGAAGTGCTTGCTGTTCTGTTCGAGCGACCGGCTCACGGTTGCCTTCGCGTGACGCTCGGACTCGGCGGCCAGACGCTGCGCCTGGGGTTTGGGGATGCTCACGGCAGCGCTCACACGGCCGCCGCACAGGAAGAGTTTCTCCATCGTCTCCTGGTCAAGTGGCGCTCCATCGTCGGCAAAACCCGAGAAGAGCAGGTACTCCTCCCGATCGTAGGAATCGATCGCCAGTCGAGTGAGCGTCAGGTAGCCGCGCTTGCCGCGCAGGGCCTCGACGACAGCGAGCCGCGCCGGATGGTGAGTGATATCGAAGACGATCTGGGCGACCGGCGTTGCAACTGCCTTGCCTTCGTCGAGGACGTATTCGCCCAGCGGGTGCGAGAGCCGGTAGAGAAAGCGGCTCGACTCTCCGGCGGCCCCGCCGCCCGCGCTGGGTTGCGACTTGGAGATGAGATGGTAGCGACCGCGCGCAATCTCCTCCCGCGGCGGGCGGTCGAGATCGAAGGCCAGCGCAGCTTCGTCGAACCGCGCCCGATCAGCGAGTACATGGCGGGTCAGCAACCAGAAACGCTGGCCTACGCGGTCGAGCTGGGCCCGCGCATCGGCAAGGCGCAGGCGCAACCGCTGATGCACGTCCTCGTCGAAATGCTCGAACAGGACGCGCCGGGTGTCGTCGAGTCGGGCACGGATCTGCTCGTCCATCTCCTCCTGGAGAGCCCGGAAGGCGGCGTCGATGGCCTCCGGCGTGCCGCACTCCTGGTAGATCGCGAGGATGCGCTGCTCGAAGTCCACGCCCGACTCGATGCTGCCGAGCACTTCGTCGGAGGCGCCGAACACGCCGCTGAAGAGGCTGAACTTCTCGGTCAACAACTCCAGAACGCGCCGATCCGCCTCATTGCGCTCGTTCAGGAAGTTGATGACGACGACGTCGTGCTTCTGGCCGTACCGGTGGCAGCGGCCGATGCGCTGTTCGATGCGCTGGGGGTTCCACGGCAGGTCGTAGTTGACGACCAGCGAGCAGAACTGGAGGTTCACGCCTTCGGCCGCGGCCTCGGTGGCAAGCAGGATCGTGGCGTGGTCGCGAAAGTGCTCGATGAGCGCCGTGCGTATGTCCACGGCGCGCGAGCCCGAGGCGCGCCCGGTGTCGCGGTTGCTTTCGACCCACCGTTCGTAGATGGCCCCGGCCTCGGGGCCGGAGTTGGCGCCGTTGAACAGGACCACCTGGCCCGCGTATCCGTGCGATTCCAGGAACTCCCTCAGGTAGTCCTGGTGCGGCGGGACTCGGTGAAGATCAGCGCCTTGCGGGCGGCGCCGATCGTTGCCATCTGCTGGAAACCGATCTCCAGCGCCTTGAGCAGCGTCTGTGACTTGGAGTCCACGCCGATGCGGCGCGCCTCGGCCGCCAGGCGCTGGAGTACGTCGATCTCCTCGCGCAGCTTGCCGCGGTCGATGGGTTGCGACGCCACCGCCTCGCCTTCCAATGCCTCATCCTCCGCCAGGATCTCATCGAGCAGATCTCCCTCGATCTCCTCGTCCTCGACCAACTGCTCCGCGAGATCCGGGTCGCTCTGGATGCGCTCGTCGCGCAGCGTCTCGAGGCGCCGTCGCAGTATGTCCAGGGTCGCCGCGATGGCCGGGGACGAGGACGCGAGCAGCTTGCGCAGGATGAGCGCGGTCAGGTGGCGCTGCCGCCGGGGTAACGCGAAACTGTCCTCGCGCTGCAGGAACGCGGACACGTCCTCGTACAACGCGTGCTCGTCATCAGTGGGATGAAAGGGACGGGTAATCGGCCGTCGCTCGGTGTAGCGGATGTACTCCGTGACCTGGTTGCGCAGCGTCCGCTTGCAGAATGGGGCTAGGCGCGTGCGCAGGCTGACCAGATCGCTGCCGGCGCTTGCGTACTGGGCGCGAAAGGCGTTGACGTCCCCGAAGAGCCGCTCGTCGATGAGGGTCGAGAGCCCGTAGAGCTCCAGTAACGAGTTCTGCAGCGGCGTCGCCGTGAGCAGGAGCTTGCGGCGATCCGCCGTCGCCCACCGGATTCCCTGACCAACCTTGTTGCTCGGCCGGTAGGCATTGCGGAGCTTGTGGGCCTCGTCGATGACGACCAGATCCCAGTGGACCGATCGCAGCTCCTCACGAAGCGCGTTCGCGCAGTGCAGCGACACGATCAGGATGGCGCCGGGGTGCAGCGGATCGCGGGCTTCGCGTCGCGCCTCGCGGTACACCCTGGCATCCAGCACGACCACCGGAAGGCTGAACTTCTCCTGGAGCTCCAGCGCCCATTGTTTGCGCATGGAAGCCGGGCAAATCACGAGCAGGCGTCGCCGGTGCTCCGCCCAGTACTGGCAGAGGACAATCCCCGCCTCGATCGTCTTCCCGAGACCCACTTCATCGGCGAGGATCACGCCGTTGGACAGCGGCGATTGCAGCGCAAACAGGGCGGCCTCGATCTGATGCGGGTTGAGGTCCACCGCGGCGTCGAAAAGGGCCGTGGAGAGGCGGTCCATGCCGGAAGCCGCGCGACGCGTGAGGTCGTGCGCGTAGTACCTGGCATGATGCGGGGTCAGGCTCATCGCAGAAGCCTGCGGCGGCCTTGTGTGGGGTCGCCGATCTTGAGCCTGATTTGTCTGCAGTGTGGCCCTCCCGTGCTGGTGGCAGGGCGTCTAGCGTTTGAGTTCAGGCGACGGCCCGTCAGGGCCGTCGCGCCAGCGGCGAATTGTTCGGCGTCTACGCTGCATCACCTTTCGTGAATGCGATTAGGACTATAGGCACATCCACTACCGGAGGATGTGGAGCCACACCAGATGCACTTGTTGTTGCCATGCCCGTGGCGGTGCTTGCCCGTTGGACTATGAGAACAACCACTTCCGTATGATGACGACCCGCAAAACCCGCACTTCTTCCCGTCATCAACATGTTCATGCTTCTTATGGGGGCTGTAGGCACAGCCAGATCCGTAGGAACTCGAATTGCAGTATCGACACTTGCTCACGTTGGCTCTCCCTTGCGCTTATCTCCGGGTTTCCTTTGCCTTGTGTACCTTCCATAGACGCCGAGCATTGTGCAAGTTACCAGCGGGACTTCCTGGCGCCGCACGCTCCGTGGGTGTGGTTGTCCGGCTGGCCTCCGTTCGGATGGCGGGGATCTTTCCGCGGTTTCGATCCCGAATCAAGTGGTTTGTGTCCAGCGATCTGCGGTCCTTGCGGCATCGGCGCGTCCGGAAGTCCGGCGTACGTGCCAATCAGGGAATCCCTCCTTGGGCGGCGCGCGGGAACGGGCGAGGCGCCGGACCCGAGCGGTGAGAGGACGTCTGCGGGATGCGCTGGCTGGGGTCTCGTGTGTTCGGGCGGGCACGCGTCTGGCGGGTCTCCTTCGCGCCCAGGTGCTGGGCTGCGTGTCGGTGCTCCGCCTGGAATCAGGTTCCGCCTGAACGGGCACTTGGCGTATTCCTCAGCCGGGAACGTACTTCCCGTCGGTGCTGCAGCCGCGGCGCCGGGCTGAGCGGGCGCTGCTGGGCGTGGTACCAGAAGCCTGCGTGCCCGGCGTGTCGACGCGGAAGATCGATGACGTGGTGACAGCCTTGGAGTTGGACGGGATGTCGACGTCGAAGGTCTCGCGGAATTGCCGCGCGCTGGATCCGCTCGTGGAGGCGTTTCGCACGCGGCCGATCGCGAGCGAGCATCCGTATGCCCGGATCGATGCCACGTGCCACAAGGTGCGCATCGATGGGCGCGTCCTCAGCCAGGCCACGGTGATGGCGATCGGCGTCACGCGCGAGGGCCACCGGCAGATCCTCGGGGTCGATGTCGGGCCCTCGGAGGAGGGCAGCTTCTGGACCGCGTCCCTCCGCAGCTTGATGAACCGGGGGCTGACAGGCGTGCGGCTGGTCATCTCCGATGCCCATGAGGGCCCGAAACAGGCAATCAAGACGGTGTTCCGCGGGGCGCCTGGCAGCGCTGCCGGGTGCATACTCATGCGCAGCCTGCCTGCGCCGGTGCCCCAGCGCCTCCGCGAGCTGGTCGCGGCGATTGTCCGCACCATCTTCGCGCGGCCGGATCACGCCAGGGCAATGGGCCAGCTCCAGAAGGTGGCGGACCGACGCCGGAAGCGCCTGCCGGCCGCTGCGACGCGGCTCGAGGAGGCCGCCGACGACATCTTGGCCCACAAGCACTTCCCCGACGAGCATCGGCGGCCGCTCCACAGCGCGAATCCACTGGAGCGGTTGAACAAGGAGATCAAGCGCCGCTTCAGCGTCGTCGGCATCTTCCCCAGCGTGCGCGCCCTGGTGCGCCTGGTCGGGGCCACTCTGGTGGAACAAGACGATGAGTGGACGGTTGCCGAGCGGCGGTACTTCAGTGCGGAGTCCATGGCGCGCCTCACGGCGCCGGTGGAGGTGACCAGTGCGCAGGAGCTCTTGATGGCTATTGCGTGACGAGGTGATGGAGCGGGTGGGCGCCGTGGGCAACCCGGGAGGGTTTTCCAAGGCGCTTGCGGGCGGCGTCTTCTCTGTCTACAGCGCCGGCCGCGTCCACGCGCCGGGAACGGACCCGCACTCAGGAACGACGCCGACGAAAGTCCACCACTTGACTGGACACTACCATGTAACATTCCCGCCTGGAATCGATGCAGGGACAACAACGAACGGTCGACGCCGTCCGGGTCGCGTTGGTCACCATTGCCTCAATCGCACTGCTGTGGGCCCTGGCCAACTCGTTCTACGTCTACGTCATCTTGCACGGAAGTCGCGCGTTTCGCGTGGAATCGTCTGCCTTTCTGCTGGCGGCTGCCGTCGTCCCCCTCGCGCTCTGGTATCGCTCAGACCGACGCTTCCCGGCGGTTCTCACCGACATCGAAAGCAGGATTCTCCTCGTGACCGCCGCCGGACTTGGCGTACTGTCACTCGCTCCCTTCTTGACGCTCCCGTTTCTCAGTGACGACTACGTGTTTCTTGCGGCGTATCGTGACTGGTCCGACGCCTGGAGGGTGTGGCAGTTCTTTCGCCCGGTGTTCGCGTTCGTGTTTCTGATCCTCGCCAAGCTCGGCAGGGGAACTCCGCTGCCTTTCCACGTTGCGAGTCTCTTCCTCCACATCGCCTGCGCGGTGTCGGTGTACGTTCTGTCCCGACGCTTGATCGCACGGGTCGATGCGGCCGCGCTGTGCTCTGCACTCTTCCTCCTGAATCCGCTTCAGCCGGAAGCGGTGCTGTGGGCCTCGGGCCTGCAAGAGCTGCTCTGGAGTTTCTTCATGCTCGCGAGCCTCGTGGTGTACACCGGGACCCAATGCCTCAGCGCTGGACGCCTGCTCGCGACACTCCTGCTCGTTAGCCTGTCGCTGCTGTCGAAGGAGACGGCAGTCTCCTTCGTGTTGCTCCTGCCGCTCGCCGATTGGGCGTTCTTCAAAACGACGCGCGGGCGCCTGTTGCTGCCCGCGTATCTTGCGCTTGCCCTCCTGGTGACTGCGTACCTGCTGCTCCGAAGCTGGAGCGCATCGGTGGAAAGCGGCTTCCTGGAGCCGCCGACTCGATACTTCGTCCAGAAGCTGCTCGCTACGCCCTACAAGTTCTTCGTGCAGCCGTGGAACGCCGCGGCGACCGACATTGCGCCGTTCGCGTCGTTCTGTGTCACGGCACTCGCACTGGGTGCGGTCTTCGGGACGGCAGCCAGCGGGCTGGGCGGCAAGGCTCTCGTCGGTCCCATGATCATTCTGGCCGGCACTCTGCCCGTTTACGCCCACTTCTACGTCGCGGCCGATCTTCGAGGCGCGCGCTATCTCTATTTCCCGGCGTTTGGCTGGGCGCTCTTCATCAGCCAGGCGGCGAGCTCGCTGCTTCATCGTCGGCTCCATTTCTTGACGGCCGCCGTTGCTCTGATCGCCCTTGCGTGCGTGTCGCTCCAGCTCAACCTGAAGCCGTGGAAAACGGCCGCGGAGATAGTAGATGCGGTTTCCAGCACCATCGTGTCCGGAGGCGCCGTCGAAGCGCGCTCTTCCGAGTTCAGGGAGCGATACGGAACGGCGCTCGAGATGAAGGACGAGGTACCTGTCGCCTACAAGGGCGTCTACCTGTTCGTCAACGGGTATCCGGAGCTTCGCAGGATACTGCGCGAAGATCGAGGCACGACACAGGAAGAGCTGAATCAGAGCGGCAACCGGACGGGCCGAGGGCCGGCCCGGCGTTGACCATCCCGCGGCCGCCCGGTCGCTCGCATCGGAACCATCGCGGTCAGGTCGGGCGCGCCAACGTCGACGCGCCCGCGCCAACGTCGGCGCCCGCCACCCGCGTCCTCGTCGGCGCGGCGCGGACGGACTGTTGCAGGTCGAGCCGGCGATGGAACGGGACCTTGATGGCCTAGCCGGCGCCCCGCGCCTCCGGCCAGCGCAGCACAGCCCGGCGGAAGAAGGCGCCAGCCATGTGAAAGCGGACCGCCTGGCCCGCCGCTGTCGTGGCCGCAACCTGCGCCCACAGAGCGCACAAGAACAGCAGCGACGCCTTCTCGTCGTGTACGTTGCCGGAGCGATTCCTCACGCGCCGGACGGGCGCGGTCGCCGCCGAGTGCGCGAGGATCGGGTAGTAGCTCGGCGCCTTCCCGTGGGGCGGACTGAAGCCCTGAAAGCCGCGCTCGACCTGCACGCCCGTCGACACCACGACGTCATCGGCGTCGGTCGTGATCGTGCGCAACCGCAGCCCGGGGGCGACCTGGGCGATGACCGCCGCGTGCACCCGCTGGAGCCGCTCGACGGTCGTCATGGTGAACGCCGTCAACCGCCGGGGCACGGGTCGCGCCGCCGGAATCACGCGCATGTGGCAGACGCGGCGGAAGACGGGGTCACCGGCGGCGAAGGCGAGATGGCGCAGCCGTCGCCCACCGATCACGAGCAACCCGACCAGCAGTCGCACCATCGCAACGGCGCCGAAGTTGCCGCCCAGCGGCGCACCGGCGAAGGCCTCGCGCACCGCGCGATTGAACTCGGCGCGCCGCAGGCACTGGCTGAACAACTCGAGGCCCGCGTGGGACGTGAGCTGGAGGTCGCCGAACTCCAGCGCGAGATTCGCGTTGACTCGGCCGGGCCAATCGGATGTCCTCGTCTCACTTGTGCTGGCCTTTCGGGCGTGGAAACGGGGTGTGGCTGGCGCCTCCTTTCAACCACAAAGAAAAGGCCTTTTCAATTCCTATGTGCTCCGCTCGCACGGGATTTCTGTCACATCAGGGTTGAGTGGCGGGAAGAGAGGGAGGCGGAAGACCGCGGCGTCGAAGCCGAACGCCATCAACAGGCTTCCGCCCAACTCTCTGCGGGCCGGGGGGTCAGGCCGTCGTTGTCTATTTGTCCGCTTTCGTGCGGTTCCTCGACATCGCGGCCTTCTTCGGGCAGTGTGACATCCGTTTGCGACCCTGGCATCGGACCAGGTTCGTCTTTGCCGGTGGCCTGGCAGATCCACGCCGCCGCTCCGGCATTGAGTCCGTCAGTTTACGCCAACTTCAGGATCTCGGATTCGCGACCCACCTCCTTCGAACCTCAACGGATACCCCATCGGCATTCATCTCGCGATCTTCTGCAGCAGGCTGACGCTCCGGTTCAGCGGCGGCAAGGAGCGCCGTCCGCCGCAGCCGGTTGTCAGCCGGTGGTTGTCTCTTTCTTGACATCGCTCATCGGGATACCAAGCGCCTTGGCCACGCCCTCGCCGTAGGCCGGGTCTGCCTTGCAACAATTGCCGATGTGGCGAACCTTGATTGCTTTGGGCGCGTCACCCATGGCGCGGGCGGTGTTCTCGAAGAGCGCCTTCTGTTGCTCGGCGCTCATCAAGCGGAAAAGCATCCCTGGCTGCGTGAAGGTGTCGTCGTCCTGCGGGTAGTGATCCGCTGCGCCGTCGAGAGCCAGCGGCGGTTCACGCAACTCGGGGCGGTCCTGCCACTCACCGTAACTGTTCGGGTCGTAGCCGAGCGTACCGCCTTGGTTGCCGTCGACCCGCATCGCGCCGTCGCGGTGGTAGATGTTGACCGGGCAGCGCGGGGCGTTGACGGGGATCTGGTGGTGGTTGACGCCGAGGCGGTAGCGCTGGGCGTCGCCGTATGAGAAGAGCCGGCCCTGGAGCATCTTGTCCGGCGAGAAGCCGATGCCTGGCACAACGTTCGCGGGGTTGAAGGCCGACTGCTCGACCTCGGCGAAGTAGTTCTCCGGATTCTTGTTGAGCTCGAGGATACCAACCTCGATGAGCGGGTAGTCCTTGTGGTACCAGACCTTGGTCAAGTCGAAGGGGTTGTACGGCATCTTGGCCGCATCCTTCTCAGGCATGACCTGGATGAACAGCTTCCACCGCGGGAAATCCTTTCGTTCGATCGCGTCGTAGAGGTCGCGCTGGTGGCTCTCGCGGCACTTGCCGATCACGGCCTCGGCCTCAGCGTCGGAGAGATTCTTGATGCCCTGCTGCGTGCGGAAGTGAAACTTGACCCAGAAGCGTTCGTTCTTCGCGTTGATGAGGCTGAAAGTGTGGCTCCCGAACATATGCATGTGGCGGTAGCTCGCCGGGATGCCACGGTCGCTCATCGTGATGGTGATCTGGTGCAACGCCTCGGGCAGGGAAGTCCAGAAGTCCCAGTTGTTCTTCGCGCTCCGGAGGTTCGTGCGGGGATCGCGCTTCACCGCGCGGTTAAGGCCGGGGAAGCGCAGCGGGTCGCGCAGGAAGAAGACCGGCGTGTTATTGCCGACGAGGTCCCAGTTGCCCTCCTCGGTGTAGAACTTGATCGCCGTGCCTCGGATGTCGCGCTCCGCGTCGGCCGCGCCGCGCTCGCCCGCGACGGTCGAGAAACGCAGGAAGAGGTCGGTAGTCTTGCCGACCTGAGAGAATATCTTCGCCCTGGTGTACTTGGTGATGTCGTGGGTCACCGTGAAGGTGCCGTACGCTCCCGATCCCTTGGCGTGCATGCGGCGCTCGGGGATCACCTCGCGATCGAAGTGGGCCAGTTTCTCTAGGAACCAGACATCCTGGAGGAGTTGCGGCCCACGTGGACCAGCAGTCAATACGTTCTCGTTGTCGGGGACTGGTGCTCCCGCAGCCGTTGTCAGTATCTTCTTTTCGTCTTGCATGTCCTATCTCCTTTCGTGCCCGAGTTGTTTTCAGCTAACGTTCGATAACCGGACAGCACCAGTTGCCGGCGCCAGCCCACCGCACGCTCCGACTTTCGCGCCGGCATCCGGTCCGCTGCCGCCATTCTGCTCGGCCGTTGAACCCTGATCAAGCGCCATCGACACAGTAGATTGCCCGACGTGGCCGGATCTCCGGCCGTGGATTGGCTCCGACGCCATACCCATAACCACAGATTCCAACGGATGGGGGTTTTCCCATCGCCTGTTGAATTTCGGCGGCGGCCCAGTTGACGCCCGCGCGATCTTCTGCTCGTCCTCCGACGACGCGACGAACCCGAGTCGATGATCCCGCGCGCGCAACGCCGTGACCAGCGTCGGCATGTGTGCGTGCCCTTTCAGCCGACGAACGCTTCTGACGGCTTCGAGGACGCCCGCGGCGACCCGCCGTACCACTATCGTGCCCCAGCGCCGCCGCTGCACGTTCCGCGTCACAGGCCGGGTCCGGCGGATGAGACGCTCGGCCGCGTTGGTGGTTGCCCGCGAGCGGCGGAGGCGATCCGAAAGCCCGAGGCTCAGGATGGTGAGCGTCTCGTCGAGGCCCTCGCGCAGGCGCTCGGCCGCGCTCGGGGAGACGTCGTCGAGGCAGCGCACGAGGGCGCGCGGCAGGCGCGGCACCGTGGCGACGCGCTCGCTCCGAGACGCCCATCGGGACATCCCCGTGCGTGCCGCTCACCACCCGACTCGAGGCGGCACCTCGGGATCTTCGTCGCCTCCGCGGGGCGTTGGTCCTGTATCAAGACGACGGGACTCCTCTGACCGAGGGATTGGCGCAGGGGTGCGTCCGGCGTGCGGCGCAGAAGGCGGGCCTGTACAACAACGGGTCGCACAGGCTGCGCCACACGCTCTGTTCACATCTCGCGATGCGGGGCGCACCGGCTCGAGGGATTCAGGAGCTGGCGGGACATCAGGATCCGACAACGACGCAGCGGCACATGTAACTCAGTCCGGCGGCGATCGAGAGCGCGATCCGGCTCTTCGATCGGCCGAATTCCGTACAGAACCGTGGAGACATCCTGGAGACGGGCCCGGGCGAAATGGTGAAGTCGTTTGGGTGGGACAGGTTAGCTGGCGGAGAGAGAGGGATTCGAACCCTCGGTAGGGTTTCCCCTACACACGCTTTCCAAGCGTGCACCTTCAGCCTCTCGGTCATCTCTCCGCGACGGAGCAGGCGTGCGCCCCGATCTTAGCACGCGGACCGCGCGGAGCCCGCGGCGCCGGGCGGGCGCGCAGCGCCGTCCCCGGCGCCTTCGTTCAGGGAGACCGCGACGTGCGCCGCCGGTGCGCGGCTGGGCGAGGCCCGCGCAGCCCCCCGCGGGAACGGCTACCCTTCTCTCGGCCCGGCCGGCGGCTCCCCTGGCGCGCCGGCGGGAACTCCGGCCTGCGGCTCAGCCGGCGCCCTGGCGGCACGGTCCCGATCCGGCTTCAGCATCAGGCACGCGAGCGGCGGCACGGTCAGGCTGACCGAGTGCTCGTAGCCGTGCGTCGGGATGGCGTCAGCCGGCACGCGGCCCTGGTTGCCGACGTTCGAGCCGCCGTAGGCGGCGGCGTCGGTGTTGATCACCTCGCGGTACCAGCCCGCCTCGGGCACCCCGAGCCGGTACCCGTGCCGGACGACGGGCGTGAAGTTCAGGATGAAGAGCGTGAAATCGGCCGGGTCCTTCGATCGCCGGACGAAGGACACGATCGAGCTCTCGTGGTCGTTGCAGTCGATCCACGAGAAGCCCTCCGGGCGGACGTCCAGCTCGTGCAGCGACGGCTCCTCGCGATAGACCCGGTTGAGATCGCGGACGAGCTGCTGGAGGCCCTTGTGCTCGGGGTAGACCGCGAGGTGCCAGTCCAGGCTGTGGTCGTGGTCCCACTCCCGCGTCTGGCCGAACTCGCCGCCCATGAAGTTCAGCTTCTTGCCGGGATGCCCGAACATGTAGCCGTAGAGCGCGCGCAGGTTCGCGAAACGCTGCCACGTGTCGCCGGGCATCTTCGACACCATCGCCCGCTTCCCGTGGACGACCTCGTCGTGCGAGAACGGGAGCACGAAGTTCTCCGTGTAGGCGTACAGCATGGAGAACGTGATGTCGTTGTGCTGCCACTTCCGGTGCACGGGGTCCTTCGACATGTACCGCAGCATGTCGTGCATCCAGCCCATGTTCCACTTGAAGGTGAACCCGAGGCCCCCGGTGTACACGGGCCGGCTGACGGCGGGCCACGCGGTGGACTCCTCGGCGATCATCAGCGCCCCGGGGAACTGCTCGTGCACGACGATGTTCAGCTGGCGGAGGAAGTCGATGGCGTCGAGGTTCTCCCGGCCTCCGAACCGGTTCGGCAGCCACTGCCCGTCCTTGCGCGAGTAGTCCAGGTAGAGCATCGAGGCCACCGCGTCCACGCGCAGGCCGTCGGCGTGGTACTCGTCCAGCCAGAACAGCGCGTTCGACAGGAGGAAGTTGCGCACCTCGTGGCGGCCGTAGTTGAAGACCAGCGTGCCCCACTCCTTGTGCTCGCCGAGGCGCGTGTCCTCGTGCTCGTAGAGCGCCGTGCCGTCGAACCGGATGAGGCCGTACCCGTCCTTCGGGAAGTGCCCGGGCACCCAGTCGAGGATCACGCCGATGCCCGCCTGGTGGCACGCGTCGATGAAGCGCTTGAAGTCCTCCGGCGGGCCGAACCGGCTCGTCGGGGCGAAGAAGCCGGTCACCTGGTACCCCCACGACCCGGTGAAGGGATGCTCCATCACCGGCAGGAGCTCCACGTGGGTGTAGCCCATCTCGGTGACGTACGGCACGAGCTGGTCCGCCAGGTCGCGGTAGGAGAGCGCCTCGTTGGCGAGCCCGCGGCGCCACGACCCGAGGTGCACCTCGTAGATCGATACCGGCCGCTCGAGCTGGTTGCCCGACGCCGCGCGCGCGGCGATCCACGCCTGGTCGTTCCACTGGTAGCCCGAGGCGTCCCACGCGATCGTCGCCGACCGGGGCGGCACCTCGAAGCGCCGCGCGTAGGGGTCCGCCTTCAGCACGAGCGCGCCGTTCTTCGCCCGCACCTCGTACTTGTACTTCTCGCCCCAGCCGAGGCCGGGAACGAACGTCGTCCAGATGCCCGACGAATGGAGCGGCTCGCACACGTTGACGCGGCCGTCCCACCGGTTGAAGTCGCCGACCACGCTGACGCGGTCGGCGTTCGGGGCCCACACCGCGAAGTGCAGGCCCGACTCGCCGTCGAAGGTCGCGGCGTGCGACCCGAGCTTCTCGTAGGCGCGGTAGTGGTTGCCCTCGTTGAAGAGGTGCAGGTCGAGGTCGGACAGGATGGTCTTCCTCATAGGAACAGCTCGCCTTCTCCGGCCAACACGGCTTCCCCGCCCACCTGGACGGTCGAAATGGCGGCCCCGTCGAGGCCAATCGCGACGTGGATCCGGCTGGGGCGCCCCATCTTCACGCCCTGCACGCTCAGGATCGAGCCGGCCCGCTCCGGCGGCACCGCGCCGTGTTTCACGAGGTAGCAGCCGAGGGGCCCGCTGGCCGCGCCCGTCGCCGGGTCCTCGGCCACGCCCAGCCCGGGCGCGAACATCCGGCTGTAGACCGTCGCGCCGTCCCCGCCGGGCTCGAGGCTGAACACGAACATCGCGTGATCGTCCAGCCCGGCCCTCCGGCACAGCCTCCGGAAGGCATCGAGATCCGGCGCCGCCGCGTCCACGTCCGCGCGGGACGCCACCGGAAAGAGCACGAAGGGCACGCCGCACGACACTTCCTGGACGGGCAGGCCGGTGGACCGAATCGCGGCGGCCTCGGCCCCGATCGCGCGCGCGGCCTCCTCCACGCCGTCCACGGCGTTTCCGAAGACCGGCCTCTGCTGCGTCATCCAGGCGAAGGCCGGGCGCCCGCCGTCCCAGTCGAGGTCCACGGGGGTGGGCCCGATGTTCAGCCCGAACGTCCACCGGCGCCGGCCGGCCGGGATGACGCCGTCGAGGGCCAGGGCGAACGCGGACCCGACGGTCGGGTGGCCCGCCATGGGCATCTCCCGGCCGGGCGTGAAGATCCGCATCCGGATGTCGGTGTCCGGCCGCTCTGCCGGTAGAATGAAGGTGCACTCCGAGAAGCTCATTTCGCGCGTCATGGCCTGCATGATCGGCGCGGTGAGGCCCCGGGCGTCGGTGAAGACGGCGAGCTGGTTGCCCCCGAACTTCTCGCGCGTGAACACGTCCAAGTGGAGATAGCGGCAGCGTCTGCCCATGATGGATCCGACCGCTCCCTGCGCGTGTCCCATGCTATACGATCACCCGTTCTCCCGGCCCGAGACGGCCCCGGCCCTGCGACGCCGGCCCGCCCCTTCCACGGAGGTCCCACGTGAGCGTTCATCGGTTCCTCGCCGCGCCGCTGGCCGGCGGGCTCCTGGCCGTCATGGCCGCCGCTAGCGCCATGGCCCAGCCCGCAGCCGGCATCGACATCCCCTACAAGAGGTTCGTCCTCAAGAACGGCCTCACCCTCATCGTCCACGAGGACCGCAAGGCCCCCATCGTCGCCGTGAACGTCTGGTACCACGTCGGCTCGAAGAACGAGCAGCCGGGGCGGACGGGCTTCGCCCATCTGTTCGAGCACCTGATGTTCAACGGCAGCGAGCACTTCGACGACGACTACTTCAAGGTGCTCGATCGCCTCGGGGCCACCGATCTCAACGGCACCACGAACGAGGACCGGACGAACTACTTCCAGAACGTGCCCACGCGGGCGCTCGACACGGCCCTCTGGATGGAGTCGGACCGCATGGGCCACCTGCTCGGCGCCATCACGCAGGCGAAGCTGGACGAGCAGCGCGGCGTCGTGCAGAACGAGAAGCGCCAGGGCGAGAACGAGCCGTACGGCAAGGTGGACCTGGCCATTGCCGAGGCGACCTATCCGAAGGGCCATCCCTATTCGTGGACGGTCATCGGCTCGATGGAGGATCTCGCCGCCGCCTCGCTGGACGACGTGAAGAAGTGGTTCACCTCGTACTACGGCCCGTCGAACGCCGTGCTCGTCATCGCCGGCGACATCGACGCGGAGACCGCGCGGCAGAAGGTCGAGCGCTACTTCGGCGACATCCCGCCGGGGCCTCCGGTGACGAAGCACCAGGCGTGGATCGCCAAGCGCACGGGCGAGCAGCGGCAGGTCATGGAGGACCGCGTCCCGATGGCGCGGATCTACATGGTGTGGAACGTGCCGCAGTGGGGCTCGGCCGACGCGGACCTGCTCGGCCTGGCGGCGAACGTGCTGGCCACGGGCAAGACGTCGCGCCTCTACAAGCGGCTGGTCTACGACGATCAGATCGCGACGGACGTCTCCGCGTCGCTCGATTCGCGCGAGATCGCGAGCCAGTTCTACGTCATGGCCACGGTGCGGCCCGGCATCGCCCCCGCGAAGGTGGAGCAGGCCCTGCGCGAGGAGCTGGCCGCGCTGCTGAAGGACGGGCCGACGCCGGCCGAACTGGAGCGCGTCAAGACGCAGCGGCGGGCGGCGTTCGTCAGGGGCGTCGAGCGCATCGGCGGGTTCGGCGGCAAGTCCGACGTCCTGGCGCAGGGCGAGGTCTACGCGGGGAACCCGGAGCAGCATGCGATCACGCAGCGGCGCATCGCCGAGGCGACGCCGGCGGCCGTGCGCGACGCCTCCTCGCGCTGGCTCTCCGACGGCGTGTACGTCCTCGAGGTGCGGCCCTTCCCGCAGTACGCCACGACGCCGTCCACGGTGGACCGGTCCGCCGTGCCGACGCCCGGCGCGCCGCCGGCGGTGCGCTTCCCGGCGTTCGAGCGCGCCACGCTGGCCAACGGCCTGAAGCTCGTCGTCGCCCCGCGGCAGAGCGTGCCGCAGGTCAACCTCACGCTGCTCGTGGACTCCGGCTTCGCCGCCGACCAGTCCGCGCTGCCCGGGACGGCCAGCCTCGCCCTCGACATGATGGACGAGGGCACGGCGAGCCGCTCGGCGCTCCAGATCGCCGAGGACGTGGCCGGCCTCGGCGCGACGCTGAGCCTCGGCGCGACGCTCGACACCGCGGCCGTGCGGATGTCGGCGCTCAAGGAGAACCTCGACGCCTCGCTGGCCATCTTCGGCGACGTCGTCCTCAACCCGTCGTTCCCCGCCGACGAGCTCGAGCGGCTCCGGCGGCGGCGCCTCGCCCAGATCCAGCAGGAGGGCGCCCAGCCCATCGGGATCGCGCTGCGGGTGCTGCCGGGCCTGATCTACGGCCCCGGCCACGCCTACGGCCTGCCGCTGACGGGCTCGGGCACGATCGAGTCGGTCGGCCGGATCACCCGGGACACCCTGTTGAAGTTCCACGGCGACTACTTCAAGCCCTCCAACGCGACCCTGATCGTCGTCGGCGCGACGACCATGGCCGAGATCAAGCCGCGCATCGAGAAGCTGTTCGCCGCGTGGAAGCCGGGCCCGGTGCCGGCCAGGAACGTGCGCACGGTGGCGGCGGCCAAGGCGCAGGCCGTCTACGTGATCGACCGCCCCGGCGCCGAGCAGTCGCTGATCCTCGCCGGCCACGTGGCCCCGCCGAAGTCGAACCCGGACGAGATCGCCATCGAGGCGATGAACGCCGTGCTCGGCGGGCAATTCGTGTCGCGGATCAACATGAACATCCGCGAGGACAAGCACTGGTCGTACGGCGCCCAGACGCTGTTCTGGGACGCCCGCGGCCAGCGCCCCTTCATCGTCTACGCGCCGGTGCAGACCGACAAGACGAAGGAAGCCATCCAGGAGATCCAGAAGGAGCTGCGGGGGATCCTCGGCCAGATCCCGGTGAGCGCCGAGGAGCTCGCCGCCGCGAAGAACGCGCTCGTGCTGACGCTGCCGGGCCAGTGGGAGACGATGTCGGCCGTCGGCGCGACGCTGCAGCAGCTGGTGACGTTCGGCTTGCCGGACGATTACTTCGACACGTACGGGGCGAAGGTCGGCGCCCTCGGCGCGGCCGACCTCGTCCGCGCGGCGAAGGTCTCCGTGCATCCCGACAGCGTCGTCTGGGTCGTCGTCGGCGATCTGAAGAAGATCGAAGCGCCGCTCAAGGCGCTCGGGCTGGGCGACATCCGGCTGCTCGACGCCGACGGGAAGGTGAAGCCCGGTTCGTGAGCGCGGCGCCCGGACACGGCGGGTTCTGCGGTACGATGCGTTGACTGGCCCCGCCCCCGGGGCGCCGGCAGGGCGGGGCCGTTGCGAGGAGGCAACCCGATGAGACGTCTGCTGTTCTGCGGCCTGCTGGTGCCGGCCGTCGTCCTGGCCGGCACAATCAGCCTGGAGGCCAAGTTGAAGCCTGGAATCTACGCGCACTTCACCACCCCGCTGGGCAAGTTCACGGTCCGGCTGTTCGACGACAAGGCGCCGAAGACCGTCGCCAACTTCGTCGGACTGGCCGAGGGCACGAAGGAGTGGACCGATCCCAAGACGGGCAGCAAGGTGAAGCGCCCCTTCTACGAGGGCCTCATCTTCCACCGCGTCATCGACGGCTTCATGATTCAGGGCGGCGATCCGCTCGGCGTCGGCACCGGCGGCCCTGGCTACAAGTTCGAGGACGAGTTCCACAAGGACCTGCGCCACTCGAAAGAGGGCATCCTCTCGATGGCGAACGCCGGGCCGAACACGAACGGCAGCCAGTTCTTCATCACCCTCGGCCCCACGCCGCACCTCAACGATCACCATTCCGTGTTCGGCGAGGTGGTCGAGGGCATGGACGTCGTGAGGAAGATCGGCAAGGTGCCGAAGGCCCCGGGCGACAGGCCGGTGACGCCGGTCACGATGAGCGTGACGATCGAGCGGGTTCCGGCGGGCAAGTAGCCAACATGGGGGCTGGGCGCCGGGCGCTGGTGTGACGCGCCTGGCCCCTCGCCCCTTTCACCCTGCGGAGTCCGCCATGCGCCGCATCGCCGCAGCGATGATCCTGGCCCTCCCTGGCGTCCTTGCGGCGCTGCCTGCCGCCGCCGATCCGCTCCCGGCGGTGTCCGATCGGGTGGTTCAGTACCACATCAGGGCCGCGCTCGACACGGCCAGCCGCCAGATCACCGGGACGGAGACGCTGACCTGGCGCAACCCGTCCGCGGCGGATGCCGTGTCCGAGCTGCAGTTCCACCTCTACCTGAACGCCTTCAAGAACACGAGGACCACGTTCATGAGGGAGTCGGGCGGCCGGATGCGCGGCGCGTCGGCCGGCGCGGACTCGTGGGGCTGGATCGACGTCACGTCCATCAGGACGGCCGCCGGCGCCGACCTGAAGCCGTCGCTGGCCTTCATCCAGCCCGACGACGGCAACCCGGACGATCAGACGGTGGCGCGGGTCGTTCTGCCCGAACCCGTGTCGCCCGGCAGGTCGGTGACGCTGGAGATCTCGTTCACCTCCCAACTCCCGCGGGTCTTCGCCCGGACGGGCTACGAGGGCGACTTCTACCTCGCGGGCCAGTGGTTCCCGAAGCTCGGCGTGTACGAGCCGGCCGGCATGCGCGGGCGCGCGGCGAGCGGCTGGAACTGCCACCAGTACCATGCCGAGTCCGAGTTCTACGCCGACTACGGCACCTTCACCGTCGAGATCACCGTTCCGTCGAACTTCGTCGTCGGCGCCACCGGCGCGCGCACCAGCGAGCGGAGGCACGCCAACGGCACGACGACGCACGTCTTCGAGCAGGCCGACGTCCACGACTTCGCGTGGACGGCCGACCCGGACTACCTCGTCGTCAAGGAGACGTTTTCGGCGGAGCGCGACGTCACGCCCGCCGAGTACGAGCGCACCGCGAAGCTGCTCGGCCGGACGCCGGACGAGGTGAGGCTCTCGGACGTCGAGATCACCGTGCTCCTGCAGCCCGATCACCGGCCGCAGGCGCGCCGGCACATCGAGGCGGCCAAGGCGGGCCTGAAGTGGTACGGGCTCTGGTACGGCAGGTATCCCTACAAGACGCTGACGGTCGTGGATCCGGCGCCGGGCGCGAGCGGCGCCGGCGGCATGGAGTATCCGACCTTCATCACCGCGGGCACGCTGTGGCTGTTCAACCGCTGGCCGTTCGATCGGATCCGCATGCTCGAGGAGGTGACGATTCACGAGTTCGGCCACCAGTTCTGGTACGCGCTCGTCGGCAACAACGAGTTCGAGGAAGCCTGGCTGGACGAAGGGCTCAACACGTGGTCCACGGCCAAGGCGATGCTGGCGACCTACGGGCGCGGCCGGTCGGCGGTCGAGTTCCTCGGCTTCACGATGGACGACGAGGAAGCGCTGCGCGTGCGGAACAGCCCGGAGGCGCGCTACAACCGGATCCTCGCCGCCGCCTGGGACTACACGCCGTCCAGCGAGTACGGGTTCTACGCGTACGAGAAGCCGGCCCTGGCGCTGGCGACGCTCGAGGGCTACCTGGGCGAGCAGGCCATGGCGCGGCTCATGCGGACCTACCACGAGCGGTGGCGGTTCAAACACCCGCGCAGCGAGGACTTCTTCGCCCTGGTCGACGAGATGACCGGCCGGGACTGGAGCTGGTACTTCGACCAGGTCGTGCGCGGCACCGACGCCGTGGATTACGACGTCGGATCGGCGTCCTCCGTCCTGGTGAAGCGCGGGCGCGGCGTCTTCGACGGCCCCGGCGGGCGCACAACGGTGTCCGCCGCCGACGCCGCGAAGGCCGACGCCGAAGCCGAGCGCACGGGGAAGGGCGTGTACCGGACGGTCGTCGTCGTCCGGCGCAGCGGCGGCGTGCGCCTGCCGGTCGAGGTCGCGTTCAAGTTCGAGGGGAAGCCCGTCGAACGCCAGGCCTGGGACGGCCGCGCGACGTTCAGGAAGTTCGTCTTCGAGCGGCCGGAGAAGCTGGAGTGGGTCGACGTGGATCCGGACCGCAGGATCGCGCTGGACGCGAACTGGCTGAACAACGGAAGGCGGCTCAGGGCCGACAGCCGCCCGGCGGCGAGCTGGACGGCAAGGTGGCTGTTCGTCATCCAGCACCTCATCACCGCCGTGGGCCTGATGTAGGGCCGGCTGCCGGAGGCATCACGATGATCGCGAGCGTCAGGGCCGGTCTGAGAGCGGCCGCCTCGCAGCCAAAGCTCCCGCTGCTCGTCTGGGGGTGGTACGCCCTGCTGGCCCTCGTGCCGATCCTGCCGGTCTTCTCGGCGTGGAACGCCGTGCTGGGCCCGTCGACGGAGGCCCAGAAGATCCTGCGGCGGTTCGACATCTCGGTGTACGCCGACCTGGTGCAGGACAGCGCCGCGAGCGCCATGGGCTCGCCGCTGCGCGGGCTGATCGCGGCGCTCGCCGTGGCGGCGATCTCCAGCGCCTTCGTGTTCGGCGGCACCGTCGAGGTCCTAGGCAGAGGGGGCGAGCCGGGCCCGTTCCTGCAGCGGTTCTTCAGCGGCGGAGGACGGTACTTCGGCCGGTTCCTCAGGCTCGCGCTCGTCGCCGCGGCGTCCGCGCTCCTCGCCGCCGGCGCCGTGTCGGCGGCCGTGGCCGGGGCCCTGTCGCCGCTCGGCGGCTCCGAGTGGGAGCCGGCCCGGTACCTGGCTGCCGCCCTGACGGCGGCGGCGGCGCTCGCGACTGCCGGCTTGTTCCTGCTCGCCCTCGACTACGCGCGCATTCAGGTCGCGCGCGACGGTTCCCGCGGCATGTTGAAGGCCTACCTCGGCGGGCTGGGCTTCACGCTGCGGAACCTGGCGAGCGTGTTCGGCGTCGCCATCGCGTTCGCGCTGATGCTGGCGGCGCTGGCGCTCGCCTACCTCGCCTACGAGGCCAATACGCCGGCCGCCGGCAGCTGGGGCGCCATTGCCGCCCTTTCGATCGTCATGCAGGCGATCGTGTTCGGCCGGGTGTTCCTGCGCGTCGCGATGGTCGGCGCCGAACGGCACCTCGACCTGGCCAGGCGCCCGGCGGCACGGCCCGCGCCGGCGGGACCGTCCCCCGGGCCTACGTCGCCGGCGTGACGACGATGTTGCGGAAGCGGACCTTGCCGTGGTCGCCCTGCAGCATGAGCGGGCCCGGCTCCTCTTCGAACGGGCTCAGCGCGCCGCCGGTGATCCCCTCGACGACGCCGTTGACGACCAGCTGGCCGTTGAGCGTGACCTTCACCTGCCGGCCGACGAACTCGACGTCCAGCGTCTGCCACTCGCCGGCCGGCTTCGTCGCGTCGAGCGCGGGCGCGAGGCGGCTGTACACCGCGCCGCAGCCGTGGGTGTCGAGCGCCATCTTCGCGTCCGGGTTGTCGAGGATCTGCAGCTCGTACCGGCCCCGCAGGTAGACGCCGCTGTTCGACTTCGGCTCCACGTTGAATTCGAGATGGAGCTTCATGTCGAGGAACGTGCGGTCGCTCACCAAGTCCGAGTTGCCCTTGGGTTGCACCACCGCCAGCTCGCCGTCGACCACGGCCCAGCCGTTTTGCGCCTTCGGGTCCCGCGCGTGCCACCCGTCGAGCGTTTTGCCGTCGAACATCTTCACGGGCGCGCCCCAGACCGGCGCCTTCCTCGAGAGCAGGAGCGGGGCCCTGCGGCCCTCGAATTCGTTCGTCCGGCCGTTGACGTACGTGACCCGGCCCTTGAGCGTCTTGCCCTCCAGGCGCGCCTCGAAGACGTCCTGCTTGCCTGCCGGGCCTCGAACGATGCGGAGGGCGCCGTCGCTGACTTCGACGCTCGCGGCGGGCGTGAAGCTGCCCGAGCGCCACACCAGGCCGCCGGTCAGGCCGTCTCCCGCCTTGTCCACCTGGAAGCCGCCGCTGACGAACGTGTCGGCGGCATCGGTGATCCTGACGTTCCACGTCCCGACGTAGTCGTCCGCCTTCGGCGCCTGGGCCGGGGCGTGCGCCGCGAGCGCCGCGGCCAGAGCGAGACTGAGTGCGGTCATGTGGATGTCCTTTCGACGCGCCGGCGGCCGGGGCCGCCTCGGCGCCCTGAAGACGGGCCGGCCGCCGAGCGGCCGGGCCCGTGTCACTCGTTCACGTGCACGACCTTCGCCGGCGGGAACCCGTTGAACCACGTCGCCGACGCGTTGCTGTAGGCCCCGATGTCCAGCGAGTACACCAGATCGTCCAGCTGCAGGTCCGGCAGCATCTCCGCCTGCGAGATCGTGTCCAGCCCGTCGCAGGTCCGGCCGAACACCGCGCTCACCTCGGCCGGCCCCTTCTTGAAGGCGTGGATGCGGTACGGGCAGTGGTCGAAGATGATGCCCGAGTACGTGTGGTAGACGCTGTCGTCGATGTAGTAGCAGGTCTTCCCGTCGCGCACCGCCTTGCCGATGACGGTGGCGATGGACGTGATGGCGGTGGCCACGAAGAACCGGCCCGGCTCGGCGATGATCTCGACGTCGCCGGGAAACAGCCGGTCGATCTCCGCGTTGATCCTCCGGGCCAGCAGGCTGAAGGGCGGCACGTGCCGGTTGTAGCGCACCGGGAAGCCCCCGCCGATGTCCAGGACCCTGAGGTCGAAGCCCCGCGACGCGGCCTCCCGCATGACCGCCGCCGACATGTTCAGCGCCTGGACGTAGTTCTCGAAGTTCGTGCACTGGCTGCCGACGTGGAAGCTCAGCCCCTCCACCTCCAGCCCGGCGGCGCGGGCCTCTTCCATCAGCGACACCGCCTCGCCGGGGTCGCACCCGAACTTCGAGGAGAGCTCCACCATCGACCCGGTGTTCGGCACCCGGATCCGCAGCAGCAGCCCGGCGCGGGGCGCGAACTCGCGGATCTTGACGACTTCGGTCCCGTTGTCGAAGGTCACGAGCGGCTTGTACTTGTCGAGGGACTCGAGCGTCTCCTTGGCCTTCACCGGGTTCGCGTAGACGATCTTGTCCCACACGAAGTCCTGCCGCACCCGCGCGGGCCGGTGGCGGATGAGGTCGTACACCAGCATGAACTCGGACAGGGACGCCACGTCGAAGCTGGCGCCGGCCTTGAACAGCGTCCGGACGATCTCGGGCGCGGGATTCGCCTTCACCGCGTAGTACCCCTGCACCCGCGGCAGGAGCCGCTTGAACGTCGCGTAGTTCTCCCGGATGGCGTCGTGGTTCACCACCACGAGCGGGGTCCCGTGCTCCCAGGCGAGGTCCTGAAGCTGCTTCGCGGTCAGCCTGGCCATGGCTCAGTCCAGAACGGGAGCGGACCCGTCGATCATCCTGACCTTGTTGTGCGCGAAGTACTCCCGCGTCAGCGCCTTCACCATCGCGGGCCGCGCGTCGTACAGACGGCGCAGCGGCCGCGGCTTGTGCCGCGCCAGCGCGTAGTGCGTCAGGATGGGCATCGCGATAGTCGTGTCGGTGTAGCAGACCACGGCGTCGGGGAGCCGGGCGGGGTCCACCTTGCCCCAGCTCACCGCCTCGCTCGGCGTGGCGCCGCTCAGGCCGCCGGTGTCCGGCCGCGCGTCGGTCACCTGCAGGAAGTAGTCCTGGCCGAACTCCTTGATGCGCAGGACCTCCTGGATCTGGGGCTCGGTCTGCAGCATGAAGTTCTTCGGGCTCCCGCCGCCCCACAGCACCACGCCGCTCTTGCCGCCGGACCGCTTGGCCGCGAGCACGAACGCGGTCGTCTCGTTGACGTCGATGGACGGATTCACTCGCAGCTTGCTGCCCCTGAGCTCGACGCCAGCCACGTTCATGCCGATGGTCGAGTCGCCGGGAGACGAGGTGTAGCACGGCACGCCGGCCCGGTACGCCGCCGCGAGCAGCGACACGTTCTTCAGCCCCGCCTTCCGCTCCCACTCGGCGGCGTACTTCCCGAGCAGGTGGTGCAGCTCGGCCGTCCCCATCTCGCGCTGGAACTCGGGCTGCAGGAGGATGGCCCGCAGGATCTCGTCGGTCGCCATCAGGCAGTCGCTGTACCCCATCAGCACGTCGTACACGCGGACGATGTCGTTGTCGCGCAGCTCGGTGTCGTCCATCCTGAAGCTGCCCATGCGGATCGGGTAGTCCAGGGCGAAATGCAGGTCGTGGTACAGGATGGCGCCCGTGGAGACGATCCAGTCCACGAAGCCCGCCCGGATGAGCGGCACGATCGACGACACGCCCAGGCCGGCGGGAGTGAGCGCGCCGGACAGGCTCATGCCGATCGTCACGTCGGGCTCGAGCATCTTCTCGACAAACAGCTGACAGCCCTCGCGGAGCCGCCCCGAGTTGTACGCGAGGAACGCGTCGTCCACCAGGTCGGCGAGCTTCTCCCTGCCGGTCACGTTGCGGGGCAGTACGCGCCGGCCGGAGAAGTACTTCTGCCGCTGCGGCAGGGCCTTCTTCTTCATCCACTCGGGCATCTCCGACAGGTCCTTGCGGTAGCGGACGTGGGCGGTCTTCTTCTTCGTCATGGCTGCAGATGCTCCCCGTCTTGCCGGCGCGCGTCCCGGCGGCCCCGCGCGCGCCGCCGCCGCACAGGGCGGCCTCGAACCGCCGCGCACGCACCGGTCGGTCCCTGCATTATAGGTCCGCCCGGGCGGCGGCCGGACGCCGCCTCGTGCTACGCTCGCACGGGTGGCGCCACGCGCCGGTGGCGGCGCGGCCGGGCGCACGCGGCCCGACATGAGCTTCGAGCACGTCGATTTCGCCGAGTTGTACCGAAGTGACCCGGGCGTCATCAGCCGGGCCGAGCACCCGCCCGAGTTCTGGGACGGCCGCGCGGCGGGCTTCGGCGAGCGCGCCGCCCGGTCGGAATACGGGCGCCAGTTCGTCGAGCGCATGGATCTCGACGGGTGCTCGACGCTGCTCGATGTCGGGTGCGGCCCCGGCACGATCGCTCTCGCCGTCGCGGGGCGCCTCGAGCGCGTGTACGGGCTCGATTACAGCCCGCGCATGCTGGACGCCTTCTCCGAGCGCGCGAAGGCGGCCGGGCACTCGAACGCCACCCCAATCCTCCGCGCGTGGGCGGACGACTGGTCGGACGTGCCGGTGTGCGACGTCGTGGTCGCCTCGCGCGCGACGGCCGTGCGCGACTTCGAGGCGGCCGCCAGGAAGCTCGACGCCGTGGCGGCGCGCCGCGTGTACCTGACGTATCCCGCCTTCGGGACGTTCGCCGGCGACGGCATCCGGCGGGCGCTCGGCCGGCCGCACCACCCGCTGCCCGACTACCTCCACATCGTCGGCATCCTGCATCACCTCGGCATGCACCCGCGGCTCGATTACATCACCGAGAAGGGCCGGTTCGACGGCTGCGAGGGGTTCGAGGCGTTCGTCGGGAAGGTCCGCGGGCTGACCGGCGACCTGAGCGGCGCCGAGGCCGACGTCGTGCGCCAGTACTACGAGACGCACCGGGGCGAGCTCGCCGCCGAGAGGATGCGGTGGGCGTTCATCTCCTGGGACGCCGCGCCGCGCCGCTGAGCGGCGGCCGCCGTCAGCGCCGCTCGCCGCCGAGCACCACGGCCGCCTGCGCCGACCCGGGCTCGCGGAACGGCCGGAGCATGTCGTCCGGATCGTCCATCCGGGGAGACCCGGCGAGGCGCTGCCAGTTGAACCGCCGATCGAACGGTTTGAAGGCCTCGTCGGGATCGAAAATGCGCGCGTCCGCCGGGCGCGCGGTGTAGGGCGAGGCGTCCGAGCGCCCGACGGCGAACAGGTCCAGCGGCAGCGGCGCCACGGCGTCGAACTGGTTCAGCGGCGGCAGGCCGAGCACCGTGAAGATCAGCCGCATGATCGAGCCGAAGTCGGCCAGCGTGTGCGAGACGTACCCGCGCCTCACGTGGGGCCCGATGAGCATCAGGATCGACCGGTGCGCCTCCACGTGGTCGCGGCCGCCCTGGGGATCGTCCTCCGTGACGATCACCAGCATGTTCTCCCACCACGGTGTGCGCGACAGCGTGTGGATGAGCCGTCCCAGCGCCAGGTCGTTGTCGGCCATGTAGGACTCGACAAACGGGTACCCGTCGGCGGGGTGCTCCTCGGTGAGGTGATCGTTCGGCAGCACGAGGGTCACGAGCCGAGGGAACGCCTCCTTCCCGCTCAGCCAGCGATAGCGCAGCTCCTCCTCGAACATGTCCATCCGGTACTGGTCGGGAATGGCCATGTTGAAGGTGGCGTACTTCCGGGACGTGCGGTCGAAGAGCGGCTTGGGCAGCGGGAAGCTGACCGCCATGCGGATGCCGGTCTCCTTGAACGCCTGCTGGGCGATGCTGGCGGGCATCTCCGTGCCGAAGCCGAAGTTGAAGAACGGCACGCCGTGCCGGTCGAGGTGCTCCCAGAGCGCGCCGGCCTCGTTGTAGTCCTCGGGGTTGACGACCGCGCTGCTCCCGGACACGTAGCGGCGGCCCGGCGCCGGGCTGAACAGCCGCTCCTCGATGCGGGACCGGGCGTTCACCTCGACCCACTCGTTCGGGTAGACGCCGGCGACCCAGCGGTGGCCGGTGTTCGACTGGTCCGCGTCGCAGTAGAAGTTGTCGCTGATGGCGTACGCGTCCGCCAGCGCCTGGTGGTTGGGCGACACGTTCGCCCCGTCCACCGCGAGGGTGCCGTCCTTGCGCTTCACCGGCATGCCGAAGCCGAGCGTCGTCAGCGAGGGATCGCCGTCCACGCCCCTGCGCTGCCCGAAGACCTGGTCGAACGTGCGGTTCTCCTTCACGACGAACACGACGTGGCGTATCGGGCCATCCGCCGCGCGCCCGGCGAGCGCGGCATACAGGGGGTGGCCTGGCGGGACGACGGCCTCGCGGCGCGCGAGGGTGTTGTCGAGAACCTGCCGGGTCAGCGGCTCGAGGCTGCCTGGGGCCGGAACCGGGACGATCTGCAGCGTGCCCTGCATGATCTCGGCCGGATGCAGCCCGCGCGCCGGGGCCACGAAGCCCCGCCCGCCGTTCGGCCCGGAGCCCAGGCCCTTGGCGCTCGACACGTAGAGCGTCCGGCCGTCGGGCGAGACCGCGACATCCGACGTGAACCACCCGGCCGGGATGTAGCCCTCGAGGGCCTGCGCCTCCGTGTCCACGACGGCCACGGCGTTCAGGCCCGCGCACGCGACGTACAGCCGCCGCTCGTCCGGGCCCAGGGCGAGGCCGAAGGGAATGACGCCGCGGAGGCGCTCGAGCCCGGGCACGTCGAGGGCGATCTGGCCGGCCACCGCGCCGCTCGCCGCGTCCACGACGGTGATGGTGTCGTTCGTGGCGTTCGACACGTAGACGCGCCGGCGGCCGGCCACGACCCCTCCGGGGCTGGAGCCGCCGATGGTCCGAAGGCCGTCGCGCTCGGCGCCGACGAGGTACCCCGTTTTCACGCGCGCGGTGACGGCCCCCGTTTCGAGATCCACCCGCACGAGCGACATCGCGTCGGGATGGTTCGGGCTCCCCAGGCCCGGCACGCCCAGGCCTTCGGCGACGGTGCCGTCCTCGGCCTCCTTCGACGGCACCCCGTAGGCGGGAAAGGTCAGCCCCGCCGTCGCCCGGTTGGCCTCGGTGACGCCCGGCAGCAGCGGGTACTCGAACATGCCGACGTTGGTCACCCACGCGTGCCGCCCGTCGGGCGACAGCGAGACCGAGAACGGGTTGCGGCCGACACGCACGGACCTCACGACGGCCCGCCGCTTCACGTCCACGATCGCCAGCCGGTAGTTGAACTGATCCAGGGCGTAGAGCCGCTGGCCGTCGGCGCCGAGGGCGAAGTCGCCCGCGAAACTGTCACGGTACCCGCCGCCGTCCAGGGACACCGTCCACACGATCCTGGACGAGGCGACGTCCATCGCCTTGATCTCGCCGGCGTTGGCGCTGCCGAAGTACAGCAGCCGGTTGTCCGGCGAGAACGCCACGCCCATGTAGGTGCCCTCGCCGAACTCCTTCGCGGGCTTCTCGCCGTACGGCGGGAGCCGCACGCTCGGTGCGTCCGGCGCCAGGCCCACGATCTCGATGGCCGACGGCCGGATGAGCGCGACGCGCGACTGGTCGGGCGCGACGGCCATGCCCCAGTTGTAGGACTGCGTGCGGATCGTCCGGCCGGCCGGCGTCACCCGCCGGCCGCTGATGAGCGTGGCGGCGTCGGCGCCGATCGCCGGCACCTCGCCCCGTCCCGGGGCTTCCAGCAGGGCGACGGTGATCGCGCGCGGCGCCCGTCCCCACGACCAGACGGCCGCGGCGGTCACCGCGAGAACGAGAAGCCCGGGTAGGACGAGCCGCGACGTGATGGGTTTCATGGCCGCTCCCGAACTGATTGACGGCGTGCGCGGCCGGCGCGGCCCTGCCCGGCCGCTACCGCAGCCGGATGCGGGCCGTCACCGGGAAGTGGTCCGACGGATAGCGCCCAGCGCGCGACGAGCGCACGATGGCCGCCTCGAGCACCTCGGTGCCCGGCTCGACGAACACGAAATCGATCTTGTCGCCGCCGGTCCGGCCCGGCGCGAAGCCGGAGAACGTCCCGACTTCGGCGGCCTCGGCGTGCAGCACGCGGAAGCTGTCGCGGAACGACGCGCGCATGGCCGCCGTGGCGGCGTTGTCCTCGCCGGCGTTGAAATCCCCGGTCACGACGGCCGGCGCCCTCGGGTCGCGGGCGCCAACGACCTTCAATAGCAGCTCGACGCTGCGCTCGCGCGACGGCTGCGACTGGTGGTCCAGGTGCAGGTTGTAGAGGTAGAACGGCGGGCCCTCGCGGTCCTCGAAGTACGCCCACGTGCAGATCCGCTCGATCCGGTTGCCCCACGACACCGACCGCACCACGCCCGGCGTGTCCGAGAACCAGAACGTGTCGGTGCGCCGCGGCGTCAGCCTGTCGGTCCGGTACAGGATGGCGGCGTACTCGCCGTCCTGCCGGCCGTCGGCCCTGCCCACGCCCACGAACGCGTACCCCGGCACGGAGGCGACGATCTCGTCGAGCTGGAACCGCAGCGCCTCCTGGAGGCCGACGGCATCCGCCCGCTGCTCGCGGAGCAGCGCGAAAAGCTGCTCGCGCCGGTGCCTCCAGTGGTTCTCGCCGTCCTCGGCGGTCCCGTAGCGGACGTTGAACGTCATGATCGTCAGCGGCGCGCCGGCCGCCGGACGGGCCGCCGCCTGGGTCGGCGGCGGTCCGCTCGCGGCGCCCGCTGCCGGCGGCGCCTGGGCGGCCAACGACGCAGTGAGGGACAGGAGCAGGGACAGGCGCAGCATCGCACGTCCTCGAAGAGGGCAGGCCGGGCGCCATCATACACCGATCTCCCGCAGACGGGAGGCGCGCCGAGCCGCGACGGAGGCCTGGCGCGGCGCGATCGGCCGCGGCTAGAAGCCCGCCTCCGCGGTCCAGTCGAGCCACTGCGCGCGAAGGAGCATCCGCGCCTGGCCCGTGTCGACGCGGTAGGTGCGCCGGTAGAACTCCTCGGCCCACACATGGACGGCCACGTCGGCGAAGCGGTGGGGGTACGCGCCTTTCGCCATCACCAGCAGGTCCAGGGGGTACTCGAGGCGGCGCGCGCAGTTCATGGGAGTCCAGGGCAGCGGATACACGCGGCGGTCCCGCACCGCGCGCAGCCGCCTCAGCTCGCGAAAGCGCGGCGCCTCGGCCAGTTCCCACGGCGGATGGTACCCGCCGGACGTGGGCAGGAAGATGACGTCGGGATCCAGCGCCAGGATCTGCTCAGCGTTCAGCACGACGCGCGCGCCGGGCCCCCGATACGCGTTCCGCGCGCCGATCACCTCCTCGATCATCCACGACTCGACGCTCCCGGGGCCCCAGGCGAACGCGGCGCCCCCCGACGAGGACGCGCCGGCCGAAAGCCCCAGGTAGAGCACCCGCGGCCGTTCGAGCGCCGGGACACCGCCCACGCGCGCCCGGATCATCGCCTCGGACTCGCCCAGCTCGTCGGCGAGCGCGGCGGCCTCGCGCTCCTCTCCGAAGACCTGGCCGAGGACTTCGATCTCGGCGCGGAGCGTCTCGAGGCCCCGCCCGCGGTAGTCGGCCGGCGAGCGCAGGACGACGGCCGGAATGCCCATCGCGCCGAACACCTCCAGCAGGCGCGACACGGCTTCGCCCGATGGTCCGACGGTGCAATCCCCGACCCGCACGATCACGATCTCCGGCCTCGCCGAGGCGATGGTCTCGTAGTTCACGGCGTCGCCGCTCGTGTAGCTCGCGCACGGAAGCCCGGCGAGCCAGGGGTGGAGGGCCCGCATGGTGCCCATCCCGTCCGCCACCGAGAAGGTCCGCCCGTCGTCGGCCGCGTACGTGTAGGCCCAGACCCGCTGCTGGCTGGACGATCCCACGGCCACGAGCGTCCGGATCGTGCCGAGCCGCGACATGACCGACTCGACGAAACCGTCGTTGATCGTGGCCACGCGCGTCAGCCGCGCCGGCACCCTCACCGCGGCGCCCCGCATGTCGATCACCGTGCGGATGGCCGGGCGGGCGGCCCCATCCGCCGCGCCCCCGTGCGCCGCCTGGCGCCCCGGGGCGCGGCAGCCGGCGGCCGCTATGGCGCCGGAGGCGGCGAGCGCGATCAGGACATCGCGCGGGCGGGTCACGGCCCCGGGCTCCCTCGCCGGCTCGTGACGGCCTTCGGCAGGATGACCGGCGTGCCGCCGGCGACGCCCGGCTCGCACACGCCCGGATACAGGAGCTCCAACGTCCGCGCGCTCAGCGCCTCGCCGGGCGGGCCCTGGGCGGCGATGGCGCCGGCCTGCATCACGAGGACGCGGTCGCAGAACCAGGCGACGTGGTTCGGGTCGTGGGTGCAGCACAGCACGGCGGCGCCCGAGGCGGCCAGGCTCCGCAGCACGCCCCAGATGCGCACCTGGTTGTGGAAGTCGAGGCCCGACGCCGGCTCGTCGAGCAGGATCACCGGCGTGCGCTGCGCCACGGCCCGCGCGATCAGGACCAGCTGGCGCTGGCCGCCGGACAACCGGTCGTACGGGCGCCCGGCCAGGTCGCCAAGCCCGATCCAGTCGATCGTCTCCCCGACGATCCGGCGGTCGGCGTCACTCGCCCGGCCGAGCAGGCCGAGGTAGGGCGTGCGCCCGAGCATGACGACGTCGCGCACGAGCAGCGGGAACGGCGGCTTGTGCTCCTGCGGAACGTAGGCCATCAGCCGCGCGCGCCCGGCCGGCGGCAGGCGGTCGACGCGGTTCGCGCCGACGGCGAGCACGTCGGCGGCGCCGCGGAGCAGGCCCAGGCAGCACCTGAACAGCGTGGTCTTTCCGCACCCGTTCGGGCCGAACAGGCCGCACACCTGTCCCGCCGCGGCGTCGAACGACACGCCGCGCAGCACGGGTGCCGCGCCGTACGAGAAGCGGAGGTTGCGGACCGACAGCACTGCGCTACCCGAACAGCCCGGCGGTCCGCTGCCGGACGAGGACGGCGAGGAACGGCCCGCCGGCGAGCGCCGTGATGATGCCGACGGGAATCTCGGACTGCGTGATCGAGCGCGCCGCGGTGTCGCAGGCGAGGAGGATGACGGCCCCGAGCAGGGCCGACCCGGGCACGACCAGCCGGTTGTCGGGCCCGATCAGCAGGCGGATGGCGTGAGGCGTCATCAGGCCGATCCAGGGCACGATGCCGGCAACGGACACGGAAACCGCCGTCGCGAGGGTTGCCGCCCCGAGCAGGACGGGCCTCGCGCGCCGCGGGTCCACGCCGAGCGTGGCCGCCTCGTGGTCGCCCATCGACAGGACGTTGAGCCTCCAGCCGCCGGCGATCATGACGGCCGCCGACGCCGCGACGATGGGGCCGGCCACCGTCACGTCGCCCCAGCTCGCGAAGTAGAAGCCGCCCATGAGCCAGAACACCAGCTGCCGCAGCGCCGCATCGTCAGAGAGGTACTTGACCATCGAGACCCCCGCCGCGAACATCGCGCCGACGATGACGCCGGACAGGACCAGCGTGACGATGGGGGCGTCGCCGCGGGAGCGGGCGAGCAGGTGGACGAGCCCGACGGCGGCCAGCGCGCCGAGAAACGCGGCGGCCTGCACCGACAGGGGGAAGCGCGGCAGCAGCAGCCCGAGCGCCGCGCCGAAGGCGGCCCCGGAGGACACGCCGAGAATGTAGGGCTCGACGAGGGGATTGCGGAACGACGCCTGGAAGACGGCCCCCGACGAAGCCAGCGCCGCGCCGACGAGGATCGCCAGGAGGATCCGCGGCAGCCTGAGGTTCCAGATCACCGCCCAGGCGACGGGCGCGTCCGCGCCGCCCGCGCCGGAGCCCGGCAGCAGGAGGGCGAGGACGTCGGACGGGGCCAGGCGGTAGGCGCCGGTGAGGAGGGCGAACCCCGCTGCCGCCGCGAGCATCGCGCCGAGCCCGCCGAGCCACCAGGCGCCGGCGGACGCGCCGGGCGCGCGCGCGGGCGGCCGAGGCGGCGCGGGGCCATCCGTGGACACCGGGGAAGCGTACCACGAATCTCCCAGTCGTGTTACGCTCGCCAGCCATGAGCACCCTGGCGCGCATCGGCGTCGCCATCGACGGCGGCCTCCTCCGCCAGTTCGATGCGCTCGCGGCGAGGAAGAAGTACGGCAGCCGGTCCGAGGCCTTCCGCGACCTCATCCGCGACGCGCTCGTCCAGGAGCAGTGGGCCGCCGGGGCGGGCCCCGTCGTCGGCACCATCACGCTCGTCTACGACCACCGCGTCCGGCTGCTCGGCGAGCGGCTGACCGGCGTCCAGCACGACGCGCACCGCGACATCCTCTCGACGCTCCACGTGCACCTGGATCACGACCACTGCCTGGAGGTCATCGTCGTCCGCGGCAGGGCGGCGCGCGTCCGGGAGGTGGCCGACCAGCTGATCAGCATGAAGGGCGTGAAGCACGGGCGGCTGACGATCGCGTCGGCCGGCGCCGGCCGCGCCCGATGAGGCGCGCGGCGCGAAGCTGCCGCCCGGACGTCGGCGGTCGAGGCGGGGCAGGTCAGCGCGCGGCGAGCAGATAGAGGCCGAGGCTGCCGCGTCGTGCGGCTTTCGCGGCATCGATGCGCAACCCCGCGGCGGCCGCCAGCGGAGGCAGGCCGCCGCCCGTCATGTACCGGCGGTAGTTCGCGAAGTGCTCGCCGCCCGCCATCCGCTCGACGGCATGGACGCCCGCCCGAACGGCGCGATCCCGCAGCGATCCGCCGGGCCCGGCATGGTAGTCGAGCACGAGGATGCGCCCGTTCCCCTTGAGCACGCGGGCCGCCTCCGCCAGGACTGCGCCGCCCAGGGCGGGCGGCAGAGCGTGCAGCGCCATCGAGAGCAGGACGAGATCGACGCAGCCGCCGCGGTACGGCATCCGGGACGCGTCGCCGACCTGTATCGAGGCCGCGCTCCCCAGCTTCCGGGCGGCCGCGCGCGCCATGGCCGGCGACAGATCGAGGCCGGCGAGTCTGCGCCCGCGATCCCGGTAGAGCCGCAGGTGGCTGCCGGTGCCGCATCCCGCATCGACCACGAGCGCGCCCGGCGGCGGCTCATGGAGCCGCAGGCCCTCGCGTCGCGCCGGCCCCAGGAACGGCTCGAACGCGACGTCGTACAGCCCGATGACCCACCGCTCGAGTCGTGATCCCATCCACTCATGCTACGCGAGGGGCCCCCTCGCGTGGCGCGCGACGGCGGGCTAGGGCGCCGGCGCCTTGATCGACTGGAGGACGCCGAGCGCGCGTTCGGCCGCGGCCTGCTGGAAGGCCGCGAGCTGGGCCGGCGTCGGGTTCTTCGCGAGCAGCGCCGCTGCCTCTGCCATGATCGCCTGCTCGGTGGCGACCAGCGCCGGCAGCCATCCCGTGCCTGCCGCGTTGTCCAGCTTCGCGAGGTCGGCGTACTCCTGGCGCTCCCGGGCCCGGAGCGGCCGCAGCAGGCCCTTCAGCCTCCGGCTCTCCGCCGCGAGGGGTGCGTGTTCGCCGTCGCGCAAGGGCGCGGGCGGCAGGCCCGCGGCCACCCACACCGGCACCGCAATCGCGCACACCGGCTCGCCGAGCGCGACCCACACCGTCGTGTGCTGCACGGGCTCGCCCGGCTTCACGCCGTGCACGACCACCGCGCTCGCCGTGCTGGCCCGGTCGATCGTGTGGTTCGTGTGCACCCACGTCGGCCGATCGGCAGGCAGCTTCTTCCACGCGCTTCGGGCGGGGTGCGCGAGCAGCGCGTGGCCCAGGTCGCGCGCCGCCACTTCCAGCACCCACGCGGGAGTGAAGCTCCGCGGCTCGGCCGCTTCGAGCAGCGCCGTTTCGCGGTCGAAGCGCAGGTAGCCCGCGCCCTGGTCCGCCGCCCCGGTCCTCGCGAAGTTCGTGTTGGCCAGGTACCGCGCCGGGCTCGCCCCGGCATCGAGCCGCCTGAAGCCGTGGTTGTGCGCCTCGAAGATCGCCGCGCCGCCCTTCGCGTCCATCGCGAGGAAGTTCGTCTGCGCGCCGAGGTCGGGGCCGGTGCGCCGCGCCAGGTACCGCTCGAACTCGCCGACGGTCTCGCACGTGCGCAGCGCGTCGGCCATGATGATCCCCTCGAGATCGGCTTCCTCGCCCGACTCGTGCGGCAGGTTGGACGCGACGGAGTTGGCCACGGCGAACCCCGCGGCGTTCGCGCCCGCCCACACCATCCGGCCGTCGGCGTGATCGGCATTGACGAGTCCGAGGTAGCTGTACGGCTTGTCGTCGACGAGCACCACCTTGTTGGACAGCCGGTCCGTGTCCCGGTTCTTCCAGAGCATGGGCCGCCCGTCGGCCGTCGCCCCGGCTGCGAAGATGGCCGTGGTGCACTCCTGGCGGTCCTGGCGGGCGGAGAGAACCGGCGCGGCAGCGGCCAGGCACGCGCAAAGCAGGACGGCAGGAAGGTTCGGGCGTCTCATGGCGACGGATTGTGTTCCACCCCGGGCATGCCTGGCAACCGGGCCGCCCGGCGAATCGTCGGGCCGGGCGCGCGGACGGCCCCGGGGAGCGGGGGTCTTCGGCGGCGGCGAACTTGACCCCGGGCGACGGCCGGAGCGTATCATCAGGCCGCAGGAGAATCCGCTGTCCACAGGCGTTCAGCAGACGGACCGGCACGCCGGCGCTCACGCGGGCCCCGTGCGCCGCCGGCGGGGGAACCGATGCACCGACTCACGATACTCGCCGCCGCCCTCTTCTTCGCCGGCCCGCAGCTGGCCGGCGGTCAGGCCATGACGCCGCGCCGACCGCCCGCGAGTCCCGCGCGGGCGCCGAATCCCGGCACGGCCTCGTCGGATGGCCTCGTGACGCGGGGCCCCGGCGTTTATCCCGGCGATCCGCGCGAGGACTTCGCGCCCGATCTGCGCATCGACGGCACGACGTACCGGAACCTGGCGCGCCTCCGCCCCGCGTATCACTCCAGCTCCTACGACTACAACCTGACGGCGCAGCTCGTCACCGACGGCATTGTCGAGACGGTCCTGCCCCGCACCGTCGTGGTCGCCACGTGGCAGCAGGGCCTGCTCGGCGCCGGGTCGCCGAGCCTGCCCGGCCAGCTTGGGCAGGGGCCGCTCGGCGGCTACTCGCGGCAGCAGATGGTCTGGCCCAGGCACAAGCGCGAGTGGGCCCTCGACGAGAACTGGGTCACCTCCTACACGCTCCGCGGCCCGCGCGTGTGGATCCAGCTCGAGCTGCGGGGCGGCGCCGAGCCCCTCGCCTTCGACGAGGTCCGCGCGCAGGCCACGGTGGCTGCGCTGAGTCCGGGCCCGGAGAACTGGACCTGCTCGGTGCTCGGCTCCGACGACGGCCTGGCGTGGGTTCCCCTGGGAGAGCGCTCCGGCCTGACGGCGGCCGGCGGCGACATCTTCGCGGCTGTCGGCCTGCGGTCGCTGTCCCGCCACCGGCTCATTCGCGTCGTGTTCGACGATCCGCGCGCGGTGTCGTGGGAGATCCGCGATGTCGGCTTCCGCCGCGGCGGCGGCGCCGTGCGCCCCGGCGGGCCGCACCAGTTCTCCAGCGCGTGGATGAGCGCGGGGCGCGGCGAGGAGTGGGTCTACGTCGATCTTGGCGCCCGGTGCGTGTTCGACCGCGTGAAGCTGCACTGGCTCGCCCGGCCTGCCGAGGCCGCGCTCCAGGTCTCGGACGATGCCTCCTCGTGGCGCACGGTCCGCGCGCTTGCGGGCGGGGGCGGCCTGGACGAGGTGGCGTTCGATCCGGCGGTGCGCGCCCGCTACGTCCGCGTGTCGATGACGAAGCCCGCCAGCTCGGCAGGCTATGTGCTGACGGAGATGGAGGTGTTCGGGCGGGGCGGCCCGGTGCCGGTGCCCAAGCCGCTCGGCCCCCGGAAGGCCGACGGGCGGCTGGACCTTGCCGGCGGCCGGTGGCGCATCCAGCGGGACTCGCTCGTGGGGGCCGGTGGCCCCGCGCTCGCCACGGCGGGGTTCGACGACGCCTCGTGGGTGGCCGCGACGGTGCCGGGCACGGCGCTCGTCAGCTACCTGAACGCGGGCGCGCTGCCGGACCCGAACTACGGCGACAACCAGCTGATGATCTCGGACGCGTTCTTCCACGCGGACTTCTGGTACCGCACGGAGTTCGACGCGCCTTCGCCCGGCGCCGGGCGGCGGCGCTGGCTCGCCTTCGACGGCGTCAACCTGAACGCCGACGTCTTCCTCAACGGCGCGCCGCTCGGCCGCATCGAGGGCGGGTTCATGCGCGCGCGGTTCGACGTCACCGGCAAGCTGCGTGACGCCGGCAACGCCCTCGCCGTTCGCGTCGAGAAGACCACCGCGCCCGGCAGCGTGAAGGAGAAGACGTTCGAGAGCCCGGACAAGAACGGCGGGGCGCTCGGCGCGGACAACCCGACCTACCACGCGTCGATCGGCTGGGACTGGATCCCGACCATCCGCGGCCGCAACACGGGCATCTGGAACGACGTCTACCTGACCGACAGCGGCCCCGTCACCATCGACCACCCCTCGGTCACGACCGTGCTGCCCCTGCCCGACACTTCGCGCGCCGACGTGCGCCTGACGGCCGAACTGCGCAACCACGCCGATGTTCCCGTATCGGGCGTCCTGCGCGGGCGTTTCGGCGACGCCGCCTTCGAGGCCCCGGTCACGCTGCCGGCCGGCGGCTTCGAGGAGGTCGTCTTCGATCCGTCGAACGCCCCGGCGCTGCGCGTGTCGGCGCCGAGGCTCTGGTGGCCGAACGGGTACGGCGATCAGCCGCTGTACGACGTCGAGCTCGCCTTCACCGCGGGCGGCGCCGCCGGGCCGTCGGACACGAAGCGGTTCAAGGCCGGCGTCCGCCAGTTCACCGCGAGCTTCGATCACGGGGCGCTGCGGATGTGGATCAACGGCCGCCGCTTCATCCCGCGCGGCGGCAACTGGGGCTTTCCCGAGTCGATGCTGCGGTACCGCGGGCGCGAGTACGACGCGGCCGTCCGCTACCACAAGCACCTGAACTTCAACATGATCCGCAACTGGGTCGGCCAGACGGGCGACGACGAATTCTACGACGCCTGCGATCGCCACGGCATCGTCGTCTGGCAGGACTTCTGGCTGGCCAATCCCTGGGACGGCCCCGACCCGGCGTCGCACGGCGTTTTCATGGCGAATGCGGAGGACCTCGTCAACCGGATCCGCACGCACCCGTCCGTCGGCCTTTACTGCGGGCGCAACGAGGGCTACCCGCCGAAGCCCCTCGACGATGCCATCCGGCGCCTCCTGGCGGAGCGGCACGGGGACCTGCCCTACCTCTCCAGCTCGGCCGACGACTACGCGAGCGGGCACGGCCCGTACCGGGCGATGCCGGTCAACGACTACTTCCTGCGGCGGGCCGCGCCCAAGCTGCACAGCGAGATGGGCATGCCGAACGTCATGACCATCGACAGCCTGAGGGCGATGCTGCCCGACGCGTCGCTGTGGCCGCTCGGCCGGCTGTACGGGCTGCACGACTTCTCGCTCGAGGGCGCCCAGGGCGGCGCGTCGTTCCTCGAGCGGATCCAGCGGAGCTACGGCGCCGCCGACAACGCCGCGGACTGGTCCACGCTGGCGCAGTTCGTCAACTACGAGGGCTACCGCGCCATGTTCGAGGCGCAGAGCCGCAACCGCATGGGCCTGCTCATCTGGATGAGCCACCCCGCGTGGCCCTCGCTCGTCTGGCAGACCTACGACTACTACCTCGAGCCCACGGCCGCCTACTTCGGCGCGCGCAAGGGGGCCGAGCCGCTCCACATCCAGTGGAACCCGGCGACCGAGGCCGTCGAGGTGGTGAATTACAGCGCCGGAGACGCGCCGGGCCTGACCGCGCGCGCGGAGGTGCGCAGCATCGACGGCAGCCTGATCTGGGAGAAGTCGGCGGCGCTCGACAGCAAGGAGGATTCCACACTGTCGGTCATCGACATGGAGTACCCGCTCGGGACGAGCCCGGTCCACTTCATCCGCCTGGCGCTCGCGCGCGGCAGCGAGACGCTGTCGGAGAACTTCTACTGGCGTGGGCTCGAAGACGGGAACTTCCTGCAGCTGCGGGATCTGCCGAAGGCCGCGATCGACGCGGCGACCACGGTCACCGGCACGCCCGAGGGGTATCGGCTGGACACCGAACTGGTCAACCGCTCGAGCGCGCCGGCCATCATGGTCAGGCTGAAGGCGGTGCGCGCCTCGTCCGGCGACCGGATCCTGCCGGTCCTCTACAGCGACAACTACGTCTCGCTGATGCCCGGCGAGCGCCGCACGATCACGGCCGAGGTCACCCGCGCGGACGCCCGCGGAGAGCGCCCGCGCATGGTCGTCGAGGGGTTCAACATCGGCGCGGCGGGCCCGGAGCGTCCGCGGCGCTAGCGCGGGTTCGGCGCCGGCGCCCGAGCCGCTCCCGGGCCGGGGCCGGCGACGGGCCGCTTCCAGTGGTCGTTGTCGATGTGCGCCTCGCGCATGAGATCCGCGATGCGCCCGACGATCCCCGGCTGGCGCGCGGCCAGGTCGGCCGCCTCGGCGGGATCGGCCGCGAGGTCGTAGAGCGCGATCGGCGCGTCTGGCGACTTCAGGCGGATCCCCTTCCAGCGGCCCTCGAGCAGGACCGCCTGGCTGAAGCCGCCCTCGTAGAACTCCCAGTAGAGGTACTCGTGCGAGGCCTGCCTTCCGCGGCCGAGAAGCGTCGGCACGAGGCTGAGGCTGTCAATCCGCGCCGGCGGCCGGGCGCCCGCCAGCTCGGCGAGGGTCGCCATCATGTCGCCGAAGTAGCCGACGTGCGCCGCCGTCGTGCCGGGCGCGATCCGGCCGGGCCAGCGCGCGATGAACGGGACGCGGATCCCGCCGTCGGTCAGGCTGCGCTTGATGCCGCTGAACGGGCCGTTCGCGTCGAAGAAGTCCGGATCGTACGCCGGCCCGCCCTCGTTGTGCGGGCCGTTGTCGCTCGTGAAGATGACGAGCGTGCGGCGGTCGAGGCCGAGCCGCCGCACGTGCGCGATCAGTTCGCCGATGTGCCCGTCCATCCGCGTGATCATCGCCGCCTGGCCCTTGAGCGGGCCGGCCCAGTCCCGCGCCGCGTAGGGGCCGTAGTCGGGCACCTCCTGGCCGTCCCCGAGGACGCGGGCCCGCTCGTTGTTCGCGTGCGGAACGGTCAGCGAGAGGAGCAGGAAGAACGGCCGGTCCCGGCTCCGATCGAGGAACGCGCGCGCCTCGTCGAAGAAGAGGTCGTTGGCGTACTGCACGCGGCGGGTCGCGTAGCCCGCGCCCGGCACCTGGCCGACCGGCGTCACGACGTTGGGAAGCGCGATCCGCTGCGTGTTCCGCCAGAGGAAGTCGGGATAGTGGTTGTGCGCGTGCGTCTGGTTGACGACGCCGTAGAACTCGGAGAAACCCTGACGGGTCGGCTCCCCCGCCGATCCGATCTCGCCGAGCCCCCACTTGCCGACGAGGGCCGTGGCGTAGCCGGCCTGCTGCAGCACGCGGGCGACGGTCGCCTCGCCCGGGGCCAGCGTCTGCGCCTCGTCGTTCCCCGCGCCCGCGTTCCCGCGCACCCGGGTGTGCCCCAGGTGCTGCCCGGTCATGAGCACGCTGCGCGACGGCGCGCAGACGGTGGAGCCCGCGTAGAACTGCGTGAAGCGGATCCCCTCGGAAGCCATCCGGTCGAGGTTCGGCGTCTGGATGATCCGCTGCCCGTACGCGCCGACGTCGCCGTAGCCGAGATCGTCGGCCAGGATGACGATGACGTTCGGGCGCGGCGCGGGCTGGGCGGCGGCAGCGCCGGCCGCCAGGAGCAGGCAGCCGGCCGCCAGCGGCACGACGACGGCGCGGCGCGGCATGGTCCGTCCGCTCCGCCGTCAGACCGCGTCGGGCACCGTGAACGGCGCCCGGTACTTCCGCGTCAAGTGCGCGTTGGCTTCCTCGTCGCCCTTCACGAGCTCCGTCGCCGGATCGATCTCCAGCACGCGGTTGACCCGCGCGCCCGTGAGCGCGTAGTGCGAGAGGGCCGAGGACCAGTGCCCCTCGGCGGCCGGCGCGTTGAGGGCGGCCATGTCGCGGCTGCGGACGCACTCGACGAAGTTGCGATAATGGTTCAGGTCCGACCCGTCCTCCCGCTCCTTCACCAGCGTGTTCTGACGGCCCTCGTACATCTTGTAGCCGCCGTAGCCCGGGAAGCTCATCCACCCCTTCTCGCCGAAGAACATCACCCCGAACTCGCGGCCGCCGGCCTCGTCGTTCGTCATCCAGGGGCGCACTTCGAGCGTCATCATCTTGTCCTGGCCGTCCTTGCCCTTGAACATGAAAGACGTCGACGACACGTCGAAGATCTGCTTCGCGTCGTCCCAGAGCAGCCTGCCGCCCATCGACGTCACCCGGTACGGCAGGCCGACGCCGAGCCCCCAGCGCGCGGCATCGACCTGGTGGATGCCCTGGTTGCCGATGTCGCCGTTGCCGTAGGCCCAGTGCCAGTGCCAGTTGTAGTGCACGAACACGCCGTCGCCCTTGGCGTCGACGATGAAGGGCTCTTCCTGGGCCGGCCCCTGCCACACGTTCCAGTCCAGTTCCTTGGGCGGCTGGCCGGGCCGGCCCTTCCCGATGTCCGGGCGCCACTTGTAGCAGACGCACCGGGCCAGGTAGACCTTGCCGATGGCGCCCTCGTGCAGCAGCCTGATGCCCTCCTGGAACCCCGGGTTGCTGCGCAGCTGCGTGCCGTGCTGCACGATCCGGCCGTACTTCTTCACCGCCTCGACGACGCGCTTGCCTTCGAAGACGTTGTGCGTCATCGGCTTCTCGACGTACACGTCCTTGCCGGCCTGGCAGGCCCAGATCGTGGCCAGCGAGTGCCAGTGGTTCGGCGTGGCGATGGAGATCGCGTCCACGTCCTTGTCCTCGAGGACGCGGCGGATGTCCTGCTCCACCTTCGGGGCGGCCTTGGCCTTGTCGGTGAAGAACGCCTTGACGGTCGGCGCGAACAGCCGCGCATCGGGATCGCACAGCGTGACGACCTCGACGCGCTCGAGCCGGTCGTAGTCGCCGATGTGGGACTTGCCGCGCCCGTTGAGCCCCAGCACGGCGATCCGGAGGCGGTCGTTCGCGCCGGCCCAGGCGGTCCTGGACGTGCCCAGCAGCACGGTTGCCGCGGCGGCGCGCTTGACGAAGTCCCTGCGTGTGATGTCTTTCATGCTGATCGTCCTCCCTGCGGATCCGACGAAGCCCGCTGCCGGCGAGGCCTATTCTACCCGCCCGGCGGCGGAGGAGATCGCGGCCGCGCCGCCCCCCGGTCCGGCCCTTCGGAGGAGGCCGTGCTCCGCGCGAGTTGAAGCCGCGCCGGCGACCTGCGATACTACCCGCCGTCAGGCCGGCCGACGGAGGCCGGGAAACCTCCCGGCCGCGCCCGCGGCCGGGCCAGGCTCGCGAGCCGGCGCTGGCGCCCCGCAGCGAGGAGAGTGCTCATGGAACCCAGGAAGCCGTTCACTGAAGCCGCCGGCGGGTTGCCCACCCGCCGCGAGTTCCTGCACCAGGCCGCGGCAGCAGCCGGGACCGTCGGTGCGCTCACGATCCTGCCCGGCCGCGTGTTCGGCGGGCAGCGCAAGCTCGCGCCGAGCGACAAGCTCAACCTCGGCGCCGTCGGCGTCGGGGGCATGGGCGGATCGAACCTCAGCCGCTGCGAGACGGAGAACATCATCGCGCTGTGCGACGTGGACTCGGCGCTCGCGGCCAAGACCTTCGGGAAGTACCCGAACGCGCGGCGGTACGGCAACTACCGCGAGATGTTCGACAAGGAGAAGGACCTCGACGCGGTCATCGTCGCCACCCCCGATCACACCCACGCCGTTGTCGCCATGGCGGCGATGCAGCGCGGCCTCCACGTCTACGTGCAGAAGCCCATCGCCCACGCCGTGTGGGAGGCGCGGCTGATGACCGAGACGGCCCGCAAGCACAAGATCTCGTCGCAGATGGGCAACCAGGGCCATTCGGGCGAGGGGCTCCGGCTCATCTCGGAGTGGGTCGCCGCCGGGGCGCTCGGCCAGATCAAGGAAGTCCACGCCTGGACGAACCGGCCTGTGTGGCCGCAGGGCGTCGAGGTGGAGCGGCCGAAGGACACGCCGCCCGTGCCGGCCACGATGGACTGGGACGAGTGGATCGGCCCGGCGCCGAGCCGGCCGTTCCACCCCACCTATCACCCCGGCCGCTGGCGCGCGTGGTGGGACTTCGGCACCGGCTCGCTCGGCGACATGGGCTGCCACATCCTCGACCCGGTCTTCGCGGCGCTGGACCTCAAGTACCCGATCAGCGTCGAGGGCTGCATCTCGACCTACTGGGAGGAGTTCTGGAAGCTCGTCGAGCCGAAGAACGAGACGTACCCGCGCTCGACCATCGTGCGCTACAACTTCCCGGCTCGGAAGAACATGCCGCCGCTCCAGCTGACGTGGTGGGACGGCGGGCTGATGCCCGCCCGGCCGGCCGAGCTGGAAGTGGGGCGCAAGCTGGGCGATGACGACGGCGGCGTGCTGCTCGTCGGGAGCGAGGCGACTCTCATGGCCGGCTGCTACGGCCGCAGTCCGCGCCTGATTCCCGAGACGCGCATGAGAGACTTCACGCAGCCGGCGAAGACGCTGGAGCGCGTGCCGAAGGGCGAGGACGGCCACGAGCAGGATTGGATCCGCTCCTGCAAGGACGGCAAGCCCTCTTCGTCGAACTTCGACTACTCCGGCCCGCTCTCCGAGATGGTCCTCATGGGCAACCTCGCGGTGCGGTTCCCGGGGCGCCTGCTGCTGTGGGACGGCGAGGCGATGAAGGTGACCAACGACGAGGAGGCCAACGCCTACGTGCGCCGTCAGTACCGCGAGGGATGGAAGCTGTGAGCGCGGGGCGCTGATTGCGGCGGCGCGCTCCTGCGGCGGGCCCGTTCGCGCGGCGGCGGCCCGCCCGGCGCGCCCTCGCCGCCCGGGCCGCACCATGAGCGATCTCCAGCAGTCCCTCCGGCCGGCCTCGTCGAGGCGCGTGACGCGGGTGCTCGCGCACGGCGAGGAGCACCCGCTCGCCCAGGCCAGCCGCCTCGCGTCGCGCTTCCAGCTCGCCCGCCCGGTCGAGGCGCACGACTTCGCCGAGAAGGGCAACATCAACCAGCACACCTATCTCGTCTTCGCCGGCCCGGGCGAGCCGGCGGCGTACCTGCTCCAGCGGATCAACGAGCGCGTCTTCACGCGCCCCCGGTCGGTCATGCGCGCCATGATCGCCTCGATCGAGGCGCAGCGGGCCGCGCTGGCAGAAGGCCGCCTCCCGGCCGGCGACGAATGGGAGACGATCACGCTCCTCGGCACGCGCGACGGCCGGCCGTACCTGGACGTCGAGAGCCATCGGGGCCCCAGCTGCTGGCGCCTGATGGCCAAGATCCCCGAGTCGCGCACGTTCAAGAGCCTCGGCGAGATCGCCGAGCCGGCCGAGCGCCTGCGCGTCGCGTCCGAGGCCGGCCGCGGCCTCGCCATCTACGGCGATCTCACGTGCCGGATGCGCACCGACAACCTGGAAAACCCGCTGCCCGGCTACCGGGACACGCGCCTGTACTACAGTCAGCTCCGCTCGGTCCTCGCCGGCTGCCGGACGGCGGCCGACGCCGGCGATCTGATTCCCGCCGACCCCGTGCTCCGGCAGAGCGCCGAGGAGCACTTTCTCGTGCACCTCGACGAGCCCGAGTACCGGCGTCGCGTGGACGACGCCGGCTTCCGCCCCTGGATAGACCTGGTCAGCAGCGAGGAGGCGTTCGCCCTGACGCTGCTCGAGGGCATGGAGTCCGGCCGGATCCGCCGCCTGGCGATCCACGGCGACACCAAGCTCGACAACTTCCTCTTCTCGACGCGCACGGGGCGCGTCAAGGCCCTCATCGACCTCGACACGATCATGCCGCACACGTGGCTGGCCGACTGGGGCGACATGGTGCGGTCGCTCGTGAACGTGGCGGGCGAGAAGGAGCGCGACCTGTCCCGGGTGGACGTGGACATGGACGTCTACCGCGCCGTCGCGCGCGGCTTCCTCTCGGCCGCCCGCGAGGTGACGCCCGAAGAGGTCGGCCTGATGGCCGACGCGCCGCAGATCATCGCCCTCGAGCTGGGCCTCCGGTTCCTCGCCGACTACCTGCGCGGCGACAGCTACTTCAAGCTCGGCCCGGCGGATCCGCCCGACTTGAACCGCGTGCGCGCCATGGCCCAGCTCGCGCTCTTCCGGAAGCTCCGCGAGAAGGCCGGCGACGCCAGGGCGTTCATCGACCGCCTGCGGGCGGCGAAGGAAGGGGCCTGACGTGGCGCTGCGCGAGCTCAAGATCGGCGCATCCGGGGTGCGCGGCGTGGTGGGCGACGCGCTGACGCCCGAGCTGATCGTGAACTTCGCCTGCGCGTTCGGGACGTGGTGCGGCGGCGGCCCGGCGGTCATCGCGCGCGACACGCGCCGGTCGAGCGCGGCCTTCCGGGCGGCGGTCGTCTCCGGGCTGCTCTCGACGGGCTGCCGCGTCGTCGATCTCGGCGTCGGCCCGAGCCCGCTGGCGTCCTTCGCCATCCGCGAGCTCGGCGCGTCCGGGGGCATCGTCGTCACGGGCAGCCACAACGACGCGCGCTGGAACGCGCTGAAGTTCTTCGGGCCGGACGGGGCGCTCCTCAACGCGGCCAAGAACGAGGAGCTCCTCGACGTCTACCACGGCGGGGCCTTCGCGCGCGCGGCCTGGGACCGCCTGCGCCCGGTCGAGGAGGCGCGGGGCATCGAAGACCGCTACCTCGAGCACCTGGCGAGCGCCCTGGATGTCGCGTCAATCCGGGAGCGGCGGTTCCGGCTGGCCGTCGACTTCACGAACGGCGCGTGCGGCGCGGCCGCATCGCGCTTCCTCGACATGCTGGGGTGCACGCTGCTTCCGGTGAACGCGGAGCCCACCGGCGAGTTCGCGCACCCGCCGGCGCCGACGGCAGCGAACATGCGGCAGGTCGCCACCCTCGCGCGCTGCTTCCACGCCGACGCCGGCGCCGCCCTCAACGTGGACGGCGACCGGATTGGCTTCGTCACGGCGGAAGGCGCGGCGCTGTCGGAAGAGTACTCCCTCGCGCTGGCGGCGATGGCCCGCCTGCGCCGCAGGCCGGGGCCGGTCGTGACGAGCCTCTCGACCTCGGCGATGGTCGAGGCGCTGGCCCGGGCCTGCGGGCAGCGCGTCATCCGGGGCCCCGTCGGCGAGAGCCAGGTTGTCGATCTGGGCCTCGCGGAAGGCGCCGTGCTGGCTGGCGAAGGCAGCGGCGGGGTGGCCGTGCTGCCGCACGGCGTCGCCTACGACGGCCTGCTCGCCCTCGGCCTGGTGCTCGAGGAGATGGCGACGAGCGGCAGGACCCTCGCCGAACTGGCCGGATCCCTGCCGACGCTCCACATGCGGAAGCGCGAGCTGCCGAGCCCGCCGAACCTCGTCTACCGGGTGATCGAGCGCTTCCGCCGGCACCATGCGCACGAGAACCCAGACTGCACCGACGGCGTCCGCCTCGCCTGGGGCGACGCGTGGCTGCACGTGCGCGCGTCGGGCACGGAACCCCTCCTCCGCATCATCGCCGAGGCTCCGGACCCGGCGCGGGCCGAGGCCCTGGTGGAAGAGGCCGCGGTCTTCGCCCGCCGGGCCGCATTCGGGTACGACGGGAGCTGAGTCGATGGCGCAGCGCCTCTCGCTGAAGATCGGGCATTCGGGCGTGCGGGGCATCGTCGGCGAGACGCTGACCCCTCAGCTTGTGACGAGCTTCGCCGCGGCCTTCGGGACGTATTGCGGGGCCGGGCCCATCCTCATCGGGACCGACACCCGGCCGTCGGGCGACATGCTGAAGCAGGCCGCCATCGCGGGCCTGCTGAGCGTGGGCTGCACGCCGATTGACACGGGCGTCGCGCCGCTCCCGTCACTGATGCTGCACGTCGGCGAGGCCGGCGCCTTCGGCGGCATTTCGGTCGGCGGCGGCCCCGGCTCGCCGGCGTGGAACGCGCTGCGCTTCATCAGCGCCGAGGGCCGCGCGCTGCGGGCCAACCAGGCGGCCGAGCTGACGGACCTCTACCACCAGGGCGTCTATCCGCGCGTCGGCGCGCTCGAGATGTCCGATCTCCGTGCCGACGCGTCCTCGGCGGCGCGCCACCTGGCCGCCGTGACGCGCGCCGTCGACGCCGATCGGATCCGATCGCGCCGCTTCACGGTCGCGCTCGCCGAGGGCGGCGGGGGCGCGGAAGGGCCGGCGCGCCGGATGCTGGAGGCGCTCGGCTGCGACGTGGTCTCCCTCGACCTGCCCGTGCGGGACGCCGCGTCGGAGGAGGCCGGGACCGAAGAGGCCAGCGTCGCGCGCCTGGCCGACCTCGTGCGCGGCTCCGGGGCCGACGCCGGCTTCGCCATCGACGGCGACGCCGTGCGGCTGGCCGCCGTGGACGAGCGCGGCACGCCGCTCGGCCGCGACGCGTCGGTCGCCCTGGTCGTCGGGCGATGGCTCGAGCGCAAGGCGGGGCCCGTCGTCGTCAGCGTCGCGACGAGCCGGATGGTGGACGATGCGGCGGCCCGCTTCGGCGTCGCCGTCCATCGCTCGCCCGTCGGCGAGCCGAACGTGGTGGCGGCCATGCAGGAACGCGGCGCCGAGCTCGGCGGCGAAGGCGACGGAGGCGTGGTGGTGCTGCCGATCAACGCCTGCCGGGACTCGTTCGCGGCCATGGCGGTCATCCTCGAGTCGGCGGCGGTGTCCGGCGCGACGCTGAGCGGCTTGCGCGAGCGGCTGCCCCGTTATGCGATCCTCCGCGACCGCCTGCTGTGCCCCGCGCGCGACATCGCGCCATCGCTGCGGCTGGTCCGGAACCTGTACCGCGGCGAGCGGATCGACCTCATCGACGGCGTGCAGGTGAGGTGGCCGGACCGCTGGCTCCTCGTCCGGCCGTCGACGACCGAGCCCGTCCTCCGCATCATGGCCGAGGCGCCGAGCGCGACGGAAGCGCGCGCGCTGGTGGACAGCGTCCTCGATCTCCTCAGCCCCGGCGTCTGAAGGGGTCGGGACGATTTTCAGCACGCTGCGCCCGGCAGCGACAAGATCGTCATCGTCAGCAGGCCAGGCCCGCTACTCCGGCGCGACGTCTTTGCGCGCCTCCGCGGCGGCCACCATCTGCCGCCAGTAGGAGGCGAGGAACGGCGGGTGCGCGAGGCTGTCGCGGACGTACGACCGGTCCGCGCGGGAGAGATCGAGCACCGCGGTGATCATCTCTTCCTGGTAGTGGCCCGCTTCGGCAAGCGGGAGGCCGTTCGGCTCCCTGATGAACGACGACCCGCTCGACGTCTGCTTTCCGTCGGGCGACTGGCCGATCGTGTTCGCCACGCAGTGGAAGATCTTCGAGTTCGGGCCGACGGGCTGCTGAGCGCGTCCCGACGTGCGCTTCCAGCAGACGGCCTCGACCTCGTCGGTGCTGTTCGATGGGTGGAAGAGGATCTGCGCGCCAGCCATCGCCGGGATGCGGTACAGCTCGGGATGCCGGCCGTCGCGGCAGATGACGAGCGTGCAGCGGACGCCGTCGATCTCGAACAGCGACAGCTTGTCGCCGCCGCGGCAGTACTGCTGCTCGTCGCGGCCGGCCATGTGGACCTTCGCGTATTCGTGCACGATCGCGCCGGACGGGTCGATGACGTGGGCGAGGTTCAGGAACCGGTCGCTGGTTTTCCGGATCGTGCCGGCGATCACCCAGATGCCGCGATCGCGCGCCTCGGCCCGCACGGCGTCGAGCGCCCCGTCGACCTCCGCCGGCTCGAGGCCGATCGCGTAGGGAAAGTAGTAGCCCGTCAGCGACGCCTCAGGGAAGAGCACCACTCGGCTGCCGGCCCTGGCCGCGGCGCCGATGTAGTGCACCGTCCGCTCGAGGTTGAACCCGAGCGGCTTCGCCCAGTGCAGCTGGACGCAGGACACTTGCAGGGTCGCCGGCGCGGATGCACGCGCGGCCGGGGCTTCATTCTGTGCCACGGACTCCTCCAGGATGGGCCCGAACCGCCGGACGCCCGGCGCGGCGCCTCTCTTCTACACCTTCTCGGGAACGACGAAGGGCGGCCGGTACTCGTCGCGAAGGAGCCGGTTGGCCCACGCGCCCATGTCGAACGCCGACTGCGTGGCGAACCGCTCGTCCGCCGGCACAAGGTCCAGCACCGGCCCCGACGTCACGGCGGCCGTCGCGGCATCGACGCCATTGGCCGCCAGGTGGCTGACAAAGCGCTCGAAGGCCTCCGCCACGTCGGCCCGCGAGGCGGCCCGGGCCCTCACTTCGGCGGCCGACATCTCGGTGCCGAGGCGGTACGAGATGTTGCCCAGATGGCACAGCGCCGACGAGTAGTGGGCGCCCAGGACCGGCGCCTTCAGTTCCTCGGGCTTCCGGCTGCGGACCGCCGCGATGAAGTTCTCGACGTGCGCGCCGCCGCCCGTGCTCGGGAGCCCTCTCACGCGCTTCCCGGCCTGGTCGTAGATCGCGCCGCCTCCCGACCCGCCTGCGAAATACCCCTGCTCGCACTCGATGACGATCCCGACCCGCACGCCGCGGTACTGATCCATGTAGTTGGCGCCCGCCTGCTGCGGCAGCCCGCGCACCTCGAAGATGATCGGGGCCGACGGGTAGTCGTAGACGGCGATCTGCGTATTGGGCGTCGTCGCATCGTCGACGTAGCCGTAGCGCCCGCCGATGCTGAGCACCCGCCGCGGCAGGCCTTCCTCGCCGAGCATCCACCGGCACATGTCCATCTCGTGGATCCCCTGGTTGCCGATGTCGCCGTTGCCGGTGGGCCAGACCCAGTGCCAGTCGTAGTGCAGTTCCTTGCGCCGCAGGGGCTCGAGCGGGGCCGGTCCGCAGAACAGGTCGTAGTGCACCCCGGGCGGGATGGGCTGCGGGCCGTTCACCCGGCCGATCGTGTCCCGCCGCTTGTAGCAGAAGCCGCGGGCGCAGAGGATCTTTCCCAGCCCGCCGCCGCGCAGCAGGGCGGCCAGCTCGATGAGGGCCTCGTCCGATCTCGACTGCGTGCCCGCCTGAACGATGCGGCCGTACTTCGCCGCGGCTTCGACCACCTTGCGGCCCTCCCACACGCTGTGGGAGACGGGCTTCTCCACGTACACGTCCTTGCCCGCCTGGCAGGCCCAGACGGCCATCAATGCGTGCCAGTGGTTGGGCGTCGCGATGACCACGGCGTCCACGTCCTGCCGCTCCAGCAGCCGGCGGACATCCACCTCCCTGGCCACCTGGACGCCTTCGGCGGCCAGGCCGTCGGCGGCCTTCGCCAGGATGCCTTCGTCGATGTCGCAGAGCGCCGCGATGCGGACGCCGGGCACCTGCTTGAACATCTGGATGTGGTGGGCGCCCTTGCTTCTCACGCCGACAATCGCCACGCGCACGGCGTCGTTGGCCCCGACGGGGCCCGCCCGCGCCGTCCGCGCGAACGCGCCGCACGCCGAAAGACCGCCAACCACGCTCTGCACCAGGAAGTCACGGCGGCTGACCTTGTGTGTCACGGGCGTTCCTCACCTGCCGTCTCCGTCATAGTACCGCCGATCGGGCGCGAGGGCCACGCGCCGGCGGCGAGTCGGCCACGCCGGCTGCGCGCGCTTCATTCGGGCTTCTCCGGCTGGCCCTTGCCGGATCACGAGGACGGCTCTGTGCCGGCGGGCGCGTCCGCCGCCGGGACTGCGAGAGTGATGGCCGCTGGCAGGGCCGCCGCCCCGGGGCATCGCAGGCGCCCCGGCGAGACGGGCCTGGCGCGCTCGTCAGAAAAGCTCCGAGGGCGCGGCGGACATTCGGCGGGCATCAGGGGCCGATGGCGCTCCCGCACCGCTCCCCGAGCCTGAGACTCCGACGCGTTTCGCGACGAAGAGCTGCCCTCCAGGCTCGGCAGCAGCCGATTCCAGCTCCCAGGCGTCGCGGATGAGCCGGTCCAGGAGCCAGCCCGACCCGGCAGCGTACACGCCGAACTCCGGGTGCGTCGACGTGAAGCCCTGGTAGTCGGCGACGTTCAACGGCGCCCAGCGGGCCAATGCCAGCAGGCCCCGGTCAATCGTGTCCGAACCAGTGAAGGCCGCGGCCTCGCGGGGATCCGCCAGGAACCAGAGTCGCCCGCGCAAGGCGGGCGGCGAGTAGTACCACAACTGCAGGAACATCAAGCCGCCGGTCACCGCAACGGGCCTCGGCCCGCGCAGGGCCGACATCAGGACGGGGCGCGTGTCGGCGGGGCTGGCAGGCTCCGCGCCCGGTCTGATGAGGCTCTCTGCGCTCGTCGCAGCGAAACCGGCAACCAGCACCAGCGCGAAGGCAAGCCGAGCCAGCGTCGCGCCACGGCTAAGGTACCAGACAGCCAGAGGCATCGCGAGCGCGGCGCCAATCGAGGCCGGCAGCGCGTAGCGAGGCACGAAGGCCCCGCCGACCGCCGAGGCGGCTGCAATCTCGATCACCGGCAGCAGGAGGCATGCGGCGACTGCGGCGATCTCGTGCGCCGGCATTCCCCTGCCGTCCGCGCGCGCGCGCGTCCATCGGCCCGCCACGGCGATGACGAGAGCGAGGAGCGCCGCGCCGGCGACCAGCGGACCGAGCAGCTCGTGCAGCACGAACGCATATGCGGCGGCGACGCCGACGTCGGCCGCCCGGCCCCAGAAGTGGGCCGACTGCGCCGCCGCGCTCCGCACCAACACCAGCAGGGGCGCGCAGCACGCCACTGACACGGCGGCAGCCGTGCATACGCCCGCATCGGGCCGCCTGCGACCGATCGCGCGGACGATCTCGCCTGCCGCAACCGGCGCGAGCGCGAACGCGCCGAAATAGTGGCTCCAGCAGGCGCCGACCAGGGCGATGGTGAGGAGGGGCAAGAACAGCCTGCGGTGCCTGCCGCCGGCCGCTTCACTCCATGAGTACAGCGCCAGCATGAAGAACCCGAGCAGCAGCCCGTAGCCTCTCGCCTCATACCCGTACCGGAAGGCAGCCGTGCACGAGACGAGCACCACCGCCGCCGCGCCGAGGCTGGTGCCGGCACGCCTGCGGACGAACGCGAAGAGCAGGCCGACCATCAGCAGCGTTCCTGCCATCGCCGCGATGCGCGTGCTCACGGGCCCGACACCGACGGTCTCGTGCACGACTCGCGTGACCAGCGTGTTCAGCGGAGGCGCCAGATCGGCGCCGTCCCGTGTGGCCGTCCAGACCTGCCCCCAGGACGGAAGGCGGGAGAGGAGGATCGTGACGACCTCGTCGTGCCAGAACGGCTTCCGCTGCGCGGCCGCCATCGTAACCGTCAGCCACGCTCCTGCCAGGGCAAGGAGGACGACCGCGCGCCATCGGTCGAGCGCGGCCTCTGCGCCTGCGGCCAGCGGCTCTGCAAGCAACGCACGGAGAATGCGGACCAGCCGCGGGGCGGCCATCGGCTGCTCTTTCACACCCGGCGGCTGCGTGGTGGATCGGGCGTCACGCCGGAATCTTCCGCGGATGCACGCCGGAAGTCAACGACGCAACCGCACGAGGCCCGTCGCGCCGGCGGCCGTCCCGCGCGCGTGGCGGCGTCGACGCGGGATTGGCGCGGCTGGCTCCCGTGCGGCCGGCGCAGATCCCTTGCCCGGGGCTTGTCGCCCGCGCAGGTTTCGATGGCGGGGCCGCCTCCCTCGACAGGTTGACGCTCCGTGTATGATCGGCGCTTGGACCTTGCCAAGCGGTGCCCAGCATGACGCCCCACGCTCATGGCGGAACCCGAGCGACGGCAGCGGGGCTCTGCCTCGCGTTGTTCGTCGCCTACAACGCCAACGGCCGTGAGATCGGGAGCTACGACAGCCTGCCCACCAAGCTGGCCGCGCGGGAATTCCTGCTCCGGGGAACGTTGAAGCTGAACTACGCGGTCGGGGCATTGCCGGAGCTGGCCCAGCGCTGGGGATTCGTGCTTGGGAAGGATGGCTCCTACCGTTCCGTGTACTCGCCGGCGCCATCCATCATCGCGGCCGGCCTCACGTGGCCCTTCTCGAAGTCGGGGATCGTCAATCTTCGAGCCCCGCGCGCGCCGGCGCTCATGGCCAAGGCGACCGCCTCTCTGCTGGTTGCGCTGGCGGCCGCCCTGGCGTTCATCAGCGCCCGGCAGCGACTGCCGCAAGGTCGGGCGCTGTTCCTGGCCATCGGCCTGGCTTTGGGAACCGGCTACTGGTATATGGCAAGCCAGACGCTATGGCAGACCGAGACCGCCGTCCTCGGCCTGGCGCTGGCCGTGGCCGCCTTCGCGGCGCCACGGGACCTAGTGGGCATCCGGGCGGCAATCGCCATCGGAGCCGGTCTGGGGCTTGCCGCCGTGGCGCGCCCGCAGCTCGCGCCATTGGTCGCCGTACTGCTCGCCGGGACGTGGGTGAGGGCGCCGCTCAGGACCGCCCTGGTGGCGACTGCCATCACGTTGGCATTCGGCATCGCGCTCGGCGCCGCCAATCTGCGGTGGTTTGGGGATCCGCGGGGCGCGCAGGCCTGGCTCCAGGATGTCAACGCCCGGATTCACGGCACGCGCTCGATGTTCGTCGCGGAGCCTGGCGGCTTCATCGGCCTGCTCGTGTCGCCCAGCCGAGGGCTGATCGTGTTCAGCCCGGTCGTGCTCGTCGCCTTCGCCGGCGTGCCGCGGGCGTTCAAAGAAGGATGGCGGTCGCCCTTGCCATGGTGCGCGCTGGCGATCGCGTCGCAGTACGTCCTTTACGGGAGCTACGCCGTGTGGTGGGCCGGGCACACCTACGGGCCGCGGTATCTCGTCGATGTGCTCCCTGTCGCGGTCCCTCTTGCGGCCGTGGCGATGAGCGTGCCGCGACCCGGGCGGGTGGCCAGGATCGCCGCGGGAGCCGCGCTGGCGTGGTCGATAGGCGTCGCCGCCGTCGGCGCGTTCTGCTATCCCCACGGGCTGTGGAACAGCCAGCCGACTGACGTCGATCTCGATCACTCGCGTCTCTGGAGCGTGTCCGACAACCAGATCGTGCGCACCTTGGCAGCGGGGTTGAGCCCGCAGAACTTCAGGCTGTTCCACCCGGCCAGCATCCGTGTCGTGCCCGAGTAGCCGCGGGGCGCCTCCCCGCGCTGGCCGGGAAGGTGCACTTGTTCTGCTTCATCGGCTGGAGGATTTCCGCTAGCGGCGTGCCGCCCTGGCCGCCCGGGGCCCTGCCGCCGGCGGCATGCCGGCGCGGCTGCGATCCCGGCTACACCGTCCCGCACTCCGCCTGGCCGCATTCATTGTCTGACCCGGCGCCGCCCAGCGGCAGCGGACTGCCGCGCGGCGGGCCGGCCCGTCCGAGCAGTGCGCGGCCGGCGAGGGCGAGGTACGGCGGGCCGCCGGCCTCGAGCGCCCGCGCCACAGGTTCCGCCATCCCGGCCAGGTGCTCGGCGCGGAAGGCGGCCATGGCGTCGGCCGTGATGTCGGCGCCTTCGGGATCGTTCGACGCCGCCGCATACGCCTGCTTCATCGCGAGGTACGACACGAAGCCTGCCTCGACCGAGAGATGATCGGCCGGTTCGGGCGAATCGGGCCGGTATGCGAAGGCTTCGTAATACGCGCCGAGCTCGGACAGGAGGTACCCGGGCCGCATGCCACCGGCGTAGGTGACCTCGCGCAGCGAGACCGGCCCGCCGGCTCCGAACAGCGAGTGGTACAGCCCCTCGGACGCTTCCGTCTGAGCGGCGTGCGCCGCGGCCTGCAGCGCCGGGTCGCGGCAGTCCCGGCCGAGGGCCGCGACGTGCGCCCGCCAGCCCGGTCCCGGGCACTCGAACAGCAGGGCGATCAGCCGCCAGGCGGCGGCTTCGAGGAGAAGCGCCTCGGGGCCGGCCTCCGAGCGCCGCAGACCCTCGGTCACCGCGCGCCCCCGGCCAGGAGTGGAATCCAGCCCGTCCGCATCTTGCGGGCGCCCGCCTCATGCTGCGACCCCTGCCACACGGCAAACGCGACGCTGGTGCGCTGCCCGTCCCGCACGTCCTGCGGCCAGGGTCGCGCGATCACGACCATCCAGGAGCCAGCGGCCCAGATGCCACGGCCCGTCGATCCCCGCGGCGCTGCCGGTTCGGAGGTGCCGGGGCCCTGGGCCACGAGCTCCTCCACCGGCGCCGTCCTCGGGCCGCTGCGGTTGTTGTCCAGCGCCCGGGCGGGCGCGTACCGGCGCGCCATGTCCGCCTGCTCCGGCGACCCGGGAACCAGCGGCCTCGCGTTGAACGGATAGGGATCCACGTAGGCGTTCGGGTACAGGTCGCGAATCGAGTCCCCGCGGCCGTTGACGATGGCCTGCCAATCGGCCCGCCAGTAGACCACGTCCACCGGCCTGCCGATCTCGCCCATCTGGGGGGCGGGCGGCTGCGGTCCGTTCTGCTGCGGGATTTGCACGGCGCAGGCATCCACCATCTGCGCCGGCCCGGGCGTGTCGCTCTTCGTCGTGTCCGCCCAGTTCAGCCGGAAGGCGACTGTCTCGCCGTTCGTCAGCGCCCGGATGCGCACCTCCGCCGTCGAGGGGGCGAGGAGCCGGGGCTCGACGAGATCCTGCGGGATCATCTTCGCGACGTGCTCGGGCGCGGCGTTCCAGACCGCCTCGTCGGGCGCGGCCGGCAGCACGGCCGTCCTGACGGCGACGACCTCCTGGACCGGCGCCGGCGGCTTCGCGCACGCTGCCGCCAGGCTGGCCGCGGTGAGGACGGAGGCTGCGAGCAGCTGGCGTCGGGCTCTCATGGGCTCCTCGACTCGACAGCGCCCGGGGCGGCAGGGCTGCTCTGCGGGAGCAGCCCGGCCCGCCGCCGGACTAAGGGCAATTCGTGCGAACGACCTGCCGCGTCGGGTCGACGGCAGGCCTCACGTGAACCGGCTCGAGCAGCGGCACCCTCACGATCTCCGAGGCCTTCTCGTCCAGCCCGGACACGAGATCGCCCCGCCTCCGCCATCGCGCCACCAGCGACGGGGTCGAGCCGAACAGGCACAGCAGTCCCGCGAGGTCCCTGTCCGCGGGCGCGCCGCGATAGGCCGCCATCGCCGCGCCGGCGCCGGGGCCGAACAGCTGCTCGTTGAACGCGAGCGGCGCGTGAATCGGCGGGATGTAATAGACGTTCGGCTCCAGGCCGAACTGCGGGAACAGCGGCAGCGCCACCTTCCGCAGGTGGACGAGGTAGTCGATGGGGTTCTCGGCCTTCGCCTGGTCGGCCGCCGACAGGAAACCCGCGAGGCGGATCTTGCCGATGCAGTTCACGAAGCACTGGGGCTGCACGCCCTGTTCGATCTTCGGGAAGCAGGCGATGCACTTCTCGGACGTTCCCGTCATCGGGTTGAAGAAGACCTTCTTGTACGGGCACCCCCGCACGCACTCCTGGTATCCGCGGCACCGGCCCTGGTCGACCAGGACGATGCCGTCCTCCTGCCGCTTGTAGATCGAGCCGCGCGGGCAGGCAGCCAGGCAGGCCGGGTAGGTGCAGTGATTGCAGATCCTGGCCAGGTAGAAGAACCAGCTCAGGTGCGGCACCTGGATGAGGGCGCCGTGATCGACCTGCCCCGCGCAGTCGTCCTCCCCGACGTTGGGGTACGAGTAGTCCTGCTGCTCCGGCCGCCAGCCCAGGACGCGCTCGCCCGCCGGCGCGGCCTCGAAGATGGTCCGTCCGGCGTAGCGCGAGCCTTCCCACCGCTGGCCGTCCAGCTGCTCGAGCAGCCTGACGTCGTAGGCCAGCGGGTAGGAGCCGTAGGGCTTGCTCTCGACGTTGTTCCAGAGCATGTACTCCTGGCCCTTGCCCGACGTCCAGGTCGTCTTGCAGGCCAGCGTGCAGGTCTGGCAGGCGATGCACTTGTTCGTGTCGAACACCGCAGCGAACTGCCGCTGCGGGCGCTTCTCGGGATACCAGTAGGACATGTCGCGCCCGAGCTGCCAGTTGTAGACGCGTGCCATCAGGGCTTCTCCTTCGCGACGAATCCGCCGGCGAGGTACTTCTGCATCGCGTCCGATTCGTACCGCGGGCGGATGCCCATCGCGGCCGGGCGCCAGAGCCCCTTCCGGTCGATCCCCCCGGATTCCGCCCGCGTGATCTTCACGAACGACTCGCGCGGCGCGCCCGTTGGGCAGTGGATGTCCGGCTCGAAGCCCTGGCGCATCCCCTGGCCGAACATGGTCTTGTGCACGAGCGAGTCGGTCATCCAGGTCGGCTTCAGCCAGCCGCGCGTGGCGGACTGGTGCGATCCCGAGCGGAACATGGCCTGGTAGCCGGTGCGCGGGTTCTTCGCGAGCCCGTCCGGACGGGTCTTCTGCCCCTCGATCGAGCCCGGCGTCGCCGTGTACATGTTGAACCACATCCGCGTCACGCCGCGGGGCGTGCCCGGGTAGTAGCGCGCCCGGCAGAGCAGCCGGGCGAACTCCATGTCCCGCGGGCTGCGCTGCCACCCCCGGAACGGGCGATCCTCCGGGTCGGCGTCGATCCAGACGTAGTCCCCGTCGTCGACGCCCAGTTCCCTGGCGTCGGACGGGTTGATGTCCACGTACCCCTCAGTCACGAACGGGCTGCGCCGGTCGTGGCGGTAGAGATCGCCGAACGGCCCGAACAGGACGGCGATCATGTCGATGTCGATGGGCATCGTGTGCGAGCCGTGGCGGTACTTCGGCGTGTGGAAGATGAACCTGTACGCCGGGTCCTGCCGGAGGGGGTGCTTCGTCCGGCTCGCCTCGGACCAGGTCATCACGACGTTGCGGCCGCAGCGCGCCTCGCACGACAGGTCCCGGCGGCTGAGGCCGTAGGACTCCGGACTGGCGGGCCGGATGGCCTCGTGCGGGGGCGCGACGATCACGTTCGGCTCGTAGAAGGTCGAGTCCACCGGCTCGCGGTGCACGGGCAGGTTCTCGCCGGCCTCGATGAACTCGTCCTCCTCGCGGTAGAACTCGAGCCGCCCGGTCTTCGTGTACCAGGGCTTCGAGTCGGCCACCTGGTCGAACCCGACCGCCTTCGGCGACGTGCGGCTGTTCAGCAGCGCCGGGATGCCGCGGCTGGCCTTCTCGTGGAGATCGGCGAAGCGGAGGCCCCTGGTGTTCGTCGAGAAGTCGAGGATGCGCTGCAGGTACGCGTCCACGCGGCCCTCGCGCACGAACTGCCAGTAATCGAGGAACCGCCGGTCGCCCGTGAGCCCGGCCAGCTTCGACCCGACGAGCGCCTGCACCTCGATGTCGCCCATCGTGTCGAAGATCCGCTTGAGCGGCGTGCGGGGAAAGACGGCCAGGAACGGGTTCGTGACCGACGCCGTCATGTCCGGGTGCTTCAGCTCGCTCCACGAGTCGACGCCGAACACGATGTCCGCCCACTCGCACGAAGCCGTCCACCACCACTCGTGCACCGCGATCATCTCGATGCGCGGCAGCACGTTGAGGACGGTGTTGTAGTGCCACTTGACGTTGCCGAGGATCGAGTTGGCGTTCGCGAACCAGAGCGACTTCGTAGGGGCCGGGATGTGGGTCGAGCCCGTCAGCAGCTTCTTCCCCACGCGCAGCGGGTGATCCTCGTGGTTGTAGTAGTGGGCGGACTCGGCGCGCCAGTACTGCTTCGGCCGCGCCGGTTTCTCCGGGTCGAGCTCGATGTCGAACGGGTTCTCGTTGATGTACTGCGCGCAGCCGTTGAAGAGCGCGGTCCGGTAGTTGCCGGCGTACGACCCGATGTTCCCTCCGATGCGGCCGACGTTCCCGGTCAGCGACGCCAGCAGGATGGTGGCGCGATCCTTGTTGTCGCTGTTGAAGAACTGGTTCGGCCCCATTCCGAGCGCGAACAGCGTGGTCCCCGGTTCCTTCGCCACGTGCCGCGCGAGCGACTCGACGGACGCGGCGGGAGCCCAGGTGATCGACTCGGTCGTTGCCGGGTCGAAGTGCGCGGCGTACGTCTTCAGCAGGTCGAACACGGGACGGCAGGTGACCGTCCGGCCGTCCTTGAGCGCCACCTCGACGGCGCCCTCCAGCAGGGGGTCCCGCACCGGGGAACGCCGCCCCACCTGGTCGCGGGTCAGGGGCTTCGGCGCCTGCGATCGGCGGTCCCACCAGACGTAGTCGCCCCACTCCCCCCGCATCTTCTCGCTCACGATCGTGTCGCGCTGAGCGATGGGCGGCGCTTCCACCTCGCCCGCGCCCAGGACCTTCGTCTGCGTGAGCGCGGCCGGCGGCCCGCCGAACACGTCCTGCGCCCGGAGGTTCTTCAGCGTGTCCAGCCTCACCAGCACCGGCAGGTCCGTCCACTGCGTGACGTACTCGCGGTCGTAGAGCTCGTCCCGCAGGATCACGTGCGACAACCCGAGCGCCAGCGCGGGCGTCGTGCCCGGCCGCACGATGATGACCTCGTCGCCCTTGCAGGCGGTGGCCGAGTACTCGCACGCGATGACCACGACTTTCGTGCCCTTCAGGCGCGCCTCGGTCAGCCAGTGCGCGTCCGGCATCTTCGTCGTGACCCAGTTCATGCCCCAGACGACGAGCGTCTTGCAGTGCTCGACCGCGCTCAGGTCGAACTCGACCGTCTGCTGGCCGGTGACCATCGGATGGCCCGGCGGCAGGTCGGTGTGCCAGGAGTAGTTGTCGAACCCCTTGGCGCCGAGCGCCTGGTCCGCGCCGACCTTGCGGACGTGCGCGTCGAGCAGGGCCATCGAGTTGGCGAGGCGGTACATGCCGAAGACGCGGGTCATCCCGAGCAGCGGCATGCCGCCCCGGAACTTCATCGTCTGCACGCCGGCGCCCCGCACGGCCTCGATGGTGGCCTCGTCGTAGTGCTGGGCCCGGAGGCGCGCCGCGCCCGCCGCGCCGCTGTAGGTCTCGGCGATGTTCTTCAGGGCCGCGGCCGCAATGGCCGCGCCCTCGTCGTGCGTCACGCGGACCCACTCGTCCCGCCCGCGCCGGAAGTACGTCGGCGGCGGGAGCCCGTCGGCCCCGCGGGGGAAGCCCGCCTCGTACCACTGCCTGAACCCCGCGCGCACCATGCAGCCGCTCACCCGCCGATCGCCGTAGAAGCGGCGCGTCAGCGCGAGCCCCTTCTGGCACACGCGAGGGTCCCACCGGTGCGTCGTCGTGTTGCCGGCGAGGTCCGCGGCCTCCCCGTACCTCATCGTCGGCCCGATCCTCACCACCACGCCGTTCCGGACGTAGGCGTTCAGGATGCAGTTGTGGGTGTCGTTGGGCGCGCAGGTGAAGGTGAACGTCGAGTCGTACTTCCACAGGTCGCGGTACACCCGCTCCCAGCCTCGATCCGGGTACGTGGCGAGCGGGTTCGACACCTGGTCGAGCCCCCATGCGTCCACCGTGGACGCGAGGAGGCTGCCGAGCCCGGCCGCGGCGACCATCCCGAAGAAGTCCCTGCGCGGGATCTGCGCGCTCATGATCCGCCTCCCTGCAGCACCCGGAGATAGGCCACGACGTCCTCGATGTCCGCGCTCGCGAGCGCAGGATACGCCGGCGTGGCCGAGAGGAAGCCCGGCATGACCGTGCCGCGCCGCCCGCGGCCGATGGTCTTCACCAGGAACGTGTCCGTCGCGCTGTCGCGCAGCACGATGCTGTTCAGGGCGGGGCCCTCGCCGCCCCCGCCTGCCGGCCCGTGGCAGCCGGCGCAGACGCCGTCGAACAGCTTCCGCCCGGCGGCGGCGTCGGCCGTGACCCAGCGGGCCGGACGGGGGTCCTCCTCGGGCGGAACGCCCCCCAGCGACCGCAGGTAGCCTGCAACGGCCCGCACCTCGGCCGGGCGCAGGCCGCCGGGCTTGAGCCAGGCGGCCATCCGCCGGCCGGGCCTCCCCCGCTCGATCGTGGAGACAATCAGCCCGTCTGAAGCGATGGCCAGGAAGTCCGGGCTGGCGATGGAGGGGAACGACAGCACGCCCGGCAGGCGGCGGCCCAGCCCGTCCTGCCCGTGGCAGCCCGAGCAGAAGGCGCCGAACAGCGTCGCGCCGTCCCCCGCGAACTCGCGCTCGCCCAGCTTGACCGATCGCACGCGGTCCGGGGGCACGTAGACCTCGGGCAGGTCGCGGCGCCGCAGCGACAGGACGTACATGGCCAGCAGGTCGAGTTCCCGATCCGACGCCGCGACGGGCGGCATCAGCGAGCCGGCCACGATGCTCGCCGGCGATCGGAAATGGGCCAGCTGCCAGTTCGCGATCGTCGGTTGCCCGGGCACGCCGTGGAAGCTCGCCTGCCCCGGGTCCTTGTCCCCCGCCCTGGACAAGTCCATCCCATCGTCGCCGCCGACGCCGCTGACTTTGTGGCAGCCGAGGCAGCCGGCCGAGTGAAAGACGCTCTTCGCCTCGACGAGCATCGGCGACGCGACGCGCGTCGACAGGAACAGCGCCAGGAGCCGCCGGTCCTCGTCGCTCGAAGGGCCGACGGCGCCACGCCACGGGCCCGCGGAGGCTGTCCGGGCCTTGTCCAGGTGCGTCTCGTACCAGCCCGGGTCGTATCCGGCGAGGCCCACGCGGCTCAGGTCCGGCCCTTCCATGCCCCCGCCGTCGGGCCTGAGGGTGCCGCCGCGGCCGTCCACGCGATGGCAGGACAGGCAGTCGAGCCGCTCGAAGGCGGCGGCCGCCGCCTGCAGTTGCCGCTGCTCAGGGACCCCCAGCGTGGCGTGGCAGCGGCCGCACCCGGCGTAGCTGAAGCGGGCGGGGATCATCGGCTCGGGCCAGAAGCGCACGTCGCCGTGGGCCTCGGACCGTGTCGTGGCCTGTCCCTGGCCCGCGTGGCAGATTGTGCAGCCGAACTCGGCCGGATCGTGGACCACCGGCTTGTGGGCGGCGAGCACCGGTTCGCCCCTGACGCCCTGCTCGCCGGGGCCCATCGCGACGTGGCACGACACGCAGCGGTCCGCCGCGCGGAGGCTGTCGTTCACGACCTGCCGAAGCTGGATTGGAATCGGGCCCTCGTCGGTGCGCGCCCGCGCCTGAAGCCGCCGCCATTCCTGCAGGAAGGTCTCCTGGACGGCGGCCCCGATCAGCAGGAGCAGCACCGCGGCGCTCGAAACGAGCAGGAGGTACTTGTTCTTGTTCATGGGCGTCAGTGCGTCGGCCAGTCGGCGGGCGACCAGTAGAACACCCAGTTCGGCCCCCGGAAGTAGGTGCCGATGGCGGTCAGCACCACGAAGCCGCCCAGGAAGCAGGTGAACAGCGCGAGGGCCCCGGCCCGGGCGGACTGGTGCCGCCGAATGCACCAGACCGAGTACGCCGCGTACGCCGCGGTGAGCAGCGTGGCGGGATTGACGGCGGTCACGACCAGTTGCGGAATGGCGGGAAACCACTCGCGGAGCCACCCGAACCGGATGGCGAAGGCCTCGATGGCCACCGGGGCCGCCAGTCCCACAAGCGCCGAGCGCTTCACGAGCGGCCAGCCGCCGGGTCCGCCCCACCATTCGCCGGTCGCGCTGGTTTCGCGGTCGAGGAATGGAATCAGGGCGAGGCCGAGCAGCACGATCAGCGGGATCCCCATGCCGCCCATGAAGGCCGAGAAGGCGACCATTTCCTGGAGCCCCAGGAAGTACCACGGCGCCTTGGCGGGGTTCTCGGGCACGCTCGGGTTGGCCAGCTCCTTGAGCGGCGCGTCCGAGACCAGCGCCAGGGCGACGCAGACGAGCAGCGTGAGCATCAGCACCCCGAGCTCGGCGTAGAAGAGGTGCGGCATCGAGGGCAGCGTGTGCTCCGGCCCGTCGTTCACGGCGGGCGTCCTGCCGCGCACGACGGCCGCCAGGTGGTACGTCCGGAGGGGCGCCTCCGTGAACACCGGGTACGTGTCAGCGGCGGGCTCTCGTGCGAGCCGCGCGTCCGCGTCGGCCGGCCGCGTGAGCCCGCCGTCTTTGCGGATGCGCCAGAAGTGGACGGCTGCCAGCGCGGCCAGCGCGAGCGGCAGGATCATCACGTGCAGCAGGTAGAACCTGATGAGCGCCTCCTGCCCGACCACGTCGGAGCCGAGCAGGAGCAGCCGCTGGAAGCCGCCCGGATCGAAGAGGCCGGTCACGCCCAGGGCGTCGGTCAGCTCGCGGGGCGACTGCGCGATGTTCGCGCCGATCGTGATGGCCCAGTACGCCAGCTGATCCCAGGGCAGCAGGTACCCCGTGAACGACAGCCCGAGCGTCACGACCAGCAGCAGGAGGCCAATCAGCCAGTTGTACTCGCGGGGGCTCCGGTACGCGGACGTGTAGAAGGCCCGGGCCATGTGGAGGATCACCGCCACGACCATGACGTTCGCGGCCCACCGGTGGATGTTCCGGATCAGCCTCCCCGTCGGCACGACGAAGTGGATGTCCTTGATGGACTGATACGCGAGGTCCGGCGACGGCTTGTAGTAGAACATCAGCATCACGCCGGTCACGAGCGTGATGAGGAACGCCGACGCGCTCATCACGCCCAGGCCGAGCGTCGTCGTCCACCGCAGGCTCCAGCGGTGCGTGCGCACGGCGTGGAGGTGCAGGAACACGTTGCCGAACACGAAGGTGGAGCGCGAGCGATCCGTCGTCGGCGCGCCCGAACGGAACGCCGACTCGTAGAGCCGGCGCGGGGCCGCCTTGAGGTTGGCGCGGAACTCGGCGAGCGCCGCGCGGCCGCCTGGCGAAGCGCGCATCACACCTCCTTCGTGCCCGAGGCGACCGCCGTGCCTTCGTCGATCGTCACCTCGCTGCCGCTGACGCTGACCTTGAGCCAGGGCAGCGGGCGCGGGGCCGGCCCTTTCGTGACCGATCCGTCGGCCGCGAACCGCGACCCGTGGCACGGGCACTCGAACCCCGCGGCTGTCGGCTTGACGAGGCAGCCGAGATGGGTGCAGGTGATGGAAATCGCGTGGACGCCCCGCGCGTCGCGGAACACCGCGACCGCGCGCCCCGGGGGCACGAACGCCTCGCCCGCGGGCAGGCCCTCGGGCAGCGCGACGCGGAACTTCTTGGACGGGGACGACAACACCGCGGCCTTCGGCAGCCGCAGCAGGCCGACCAGGCCGAACAGCAGCGCGCCGGCCGTGACGCCCAGCGACGTCAGGCCCAGCCAGTCGCGGCGCGAGACAGGCTCGGCATCGAGCCTCGACCGGGAGGGCTTCGGAGTGACCGTCATGCGGACCTCCACGAGGCACAGTAGGACACGCGGTCCATCTTGATCGCGTCCGTCGGGCACCGCATGACGCACGCGGCGCAGCGGATGCAGCGGTCCTCGTCTTTGAGAATGGCCGAGTGCTCCGCCGGGTCGATCCCGTCGCCGAGCGCGCCCGCGACGGCGGCCGCGATCTCCGGCGTCTCCGCGATTGCGTCGAGCGACACGAGCTTCAGGCAACGCGTCGGGCACACGTCGGCGCACCCGCCGCACAGCACGCAGCGCGTGCCGTCGAACACCGGCGTGATGCCGCAGTCCAGGCAGCGCGACGCTTCGCGCGCGGCGAGCGCCGCATCGTAGCCGAGCTCGACCAGCGCCTCGGGATGCCGGAGGCGATCCGCCGGGTCCGCCAGGGGCACCCGCACGCGGCGGATGGACTCGTAGCCGCGCTCGCGCCGGTAGCCGTCCTCGGCCAGGTGCAGCTCGAGCAGATCGCTCTCGAGGGGCCGGCCCGTGAGGTGCGTGTACACGGCCCGCGCGGCGGCCTTCCCGGACACCACCGCGTCGATGATGAGGCGCGTGCCGTGGGCGAGGTCGCCCGCCACGAACACCCCCGGCGCCGTGGTCTCGAGGCTCACGGGATCGACGCGGGGCCAGCCGGGCCGCGCCATCTCGATGTCCGCGCCGCCGTCCGCCAGGAAGGAGAGCACCGGCGCCTGGCCCACCGACAGCAGCACGGTGTCGCACTCGAGGCGGAGGCGATCGCCGTCGTCGAACACCGGGGCGAACCGGCGTGCGTCGTCGTAGACGCGCAGGCAGCGCCTCAGATGCACGGCCCGGACTCCGCCCTCGTGGTCTCGTTCGATCTCCACCGGGCCCCACCCGTTCATCCGGGCGACGCCCTCCTCGTCGCCTTCGGCGATCTCCACCGTGTCGGCGGGCATGTCCTCGAGGCCCTCGAGCGACACCAGCCGGACGCCGGCCGTGCCCGGCAGGCGCGCCGCCGTGCGGGCCGCGTCGAAGGCAATCTGCCGCACGACGGTGCGGGCCACGTCGTAGGCCACGTTGCCGCCGCCGATCACCACGACCTCCCGGCCGATGTCGATGGCCTCGCCGAGCGCCACCGATCGCAGGAGATCGACGCCGCCGTACACGCGGGGCCCGCGCTCGCCGGGCAGGCCCAGGGCGCGCGACGACTTGGCGCCGACGGCGATGATCACCGCATCGAAGCCGCGGCGGAGGCTCGCGAAGGAGACGTCGCGCCCGACCGCCACGCCGCAGCGGATCTCGACGCCAAGCGCACGGATGACGCCGACTTCCCGCTCGATCAGATCGCGGGGGAGCCGGTAGGCGGGAACCCCGACAGCCAGCATGCCGGCCGGAACGGGCTCCGCTTCGAACACGACGGGGCGCAAGCCCAGTAGCGCGAGATCGTGGGCCGCCGACAGGCCCGCCGGCCCCCCTCCGACGATCGCGACGCGCTGGCCCTCCGCGGGGACGAGCCGCCCGTCGCGCCGGGATCGAATCAGCGCGGCAATCTCCTCCACGCCGGACGCCAGCGTGGGCGGGGCCGCCTCGACCGACGCGAGGACGTCGGCGGGCGCCCGGGCGTCGGGCCCGAACCGGTCGCAGACGAACCTCTTCAAGGCGCGGATGGCAATCGGGCGATCCTCGGCGACGAACCGGCCGTCGTCGTCGACGCGCGGGATCCGCCCGCGCCGGCAGGCGGCCTCGCACGGCGCGCCGCAGATCCGGCCGCACACCGACGCAAACGGATTGGGGCCGCGCGCAATGAGGTAGGCGTCTTCGAATCGCCCCTCGGCGATCGCACGGACGTAGCCCCGGGCGTCCGTGTGCACCGGACACGCGACCTGACACGAAATCAGCTCCGCGTGGTACCGATCTCCGGGGACTTCCGTTCTGAGCGCGCACATGCCGGGGGCCTCCGAATCAGGGCGTGCGTCAGAGCTGCTGTTGCTATGAGCGCCATATCATACGCGAACAAGGGCGAGTGCCGTCAACTGGCACGCTGGCGGGGAGCGCGCACGAGGCGTGAACCCGAGCCGCGCGCCCCGTCAGACTGCCGCAATGACTGAGTCACTCGTGCGTTCAGCCGGCGAGGATGGGCGCCAGTTGTCTTCGCAGCCCCGGAGCCCGATGCGGGACGACCTCCCGCACCAGTTCGAACTCGATGCCGAAGTCATCGTGGATCAGCCTGCCGCGCACGCCGGCCAGCTCGCACCGCTCGACGTGCGCGTGCGCCGCACGAAAGCCCGCAGGGACCTTCTTCGCGGCGCCGCCGATGGATCTTCCGGCTCCGGACGAGCGCTCGCCGCAGGGTCTCGTCGGACGCGAAGGCCTCGACGGCCGCCAGCGCAGCCGGACGGCCGAGACGCCACTCGAGCAGATCGAACAGCGCCAGGAACCGGTCGTACGACTTCGCTCCCGGCGCGCACTCAATGAGCAAGTCCGCGTCGCTGTCCGCATGCGCCTGTCCGCCCAGCACAGAACCGAAGAGCGCCAGCCGCGTCACGCCCCATTTGCGGACCTCGGGCGCACACCGGCTCGGGCGGTCGGCCGCCCCCTCCGGGCCGAGCACGGGTGTCACCACCTGCGCCGCCTGCCCGGAATGGTCCTGGAATCCAGGCCTGCGCGAGCGCCCGAGCAGTTCCATGCGATCAGCGGGGCTTGGGCGGCCTGACCCGCGCCCGATGGGCGGGATTCTCTGTTTGCGGGGAGGAATTCTGGCGGAGAGGGGGGGATTCGAACCCCCGTGCCGGTTACCCGACAAGACGCTTTCGAGGCGCCCCCGTTACGACCACTTCGGTACCTCTCCGCACGGGGTGAGACTCCATTATACCTGCCCGCGCCGGCCCCTGAAGAACTCCTGGATGAGGGCACGGCAGTCGCTTTCGAGCACGCCAGACACCACTCCGATGCGGTGGTTGAGCGACGGCAGTTCGTGCGCCCGGCACGTCGACGCGACCGCGCCGGCTTTCGGTTCGGGAGCTCCGAAGACGAGCGTCTCGACGCGCGCGTGCACCATCGCGCCGACGCACATCAGGCACGGCTCGATGGTGACGTAGAGGATCGCGCCCGGCAGGCGGTAATTGCCGGCGCGGGCCGCCGCGTCGCGCAAGGCCACCACTTCCGCGTGCGCCGTCGGATCGGCCGCGGCGATCGGCCGGTTGAACCCTCGCCCGGCAATCTCGCCGCCGAGCACGACGACGGCGCCGACCGGCACTTCTCCGGCCTCCGCCCCGAGGCGCGCCTGCTCCAGGGCCGCGCGCATGAACCGCTCGTGCTCGCCCATCGGTGTCCGGGCATTGTAGGACGCTTCCGCCGGGCGAGTCACGGCGCCATCGGGCGCCCGGCCCGGCGCACGAGCACTGCCGCGCTCGCCATGGCCGCCAGGAGCGGGTTTCCCGCCGAGTGGCGCCTTGCCCGAGTGGCGCTCGTCCTGCGCGCGATCCGAGCGGACGCTGACGGCAGCGCATGCGGCGCCGGGCCAGTTGGCGGCCGGCCGGCCCCGGTGATAGGATGGCGACCGTCTGCTGCGCCGTCCGGGATGGGCTTTGCCCCCTACCGTCGGGTGTCTGCCGGCAGGCGTTCAGTGGAGGAGACAAGATGAAGAGAGCCGCTATCGCTGTCGCGGTTGTTCTCGGCGTCGCACTCATCGCCGGCCCCGCGGCGGCCCAGACCGCTCCCGCCAAGGTCGTGCTCAAAGGCAACCCGATGGGCGGCGTGAGCTTCGATCACACGGCCCATGCCAAGGCCGCCGGCGGCGACGCGAAGTGCGTGACGTGCCATCATGCGTCCAAGCCCGAGAAGCCGTCGAAGTCGCCGACTCAGAAGTGCCAGGAATGCCACACCAAGGCCGTGGCCGCGCCGATGAAGACCAATTCGAAGGCGGCCTTCCACGACGCGATGGCGAAGAAGGGCCTGTGCGTCGACTGCCACGCCAAGGAGATCGCCGCCGGCAAGAAGATCCCGTCGAAGTGCAACGAGTGCCACACGATCAAGGGCTAGGCGCGTAGCGATCCGACGCCCCTCGCGCGATGCGGCCGGGACGAGCGTCCCGGCCGCCCCGTTCGCGCACACGCCAGGCCCCTGGCCCGCCGCACGAGCAGCAGCCGGCCGCCATCCTGCCCGGCCAGAAGGCGCCCCGCGACTCTTCCCACGTTCTTGGGAAACCGCACATGCGAAGGGCCCCGTCGACGGGGCCCTCGGCCGTCTGGATGGCACGTGGTGCGCCCTGAAGAAAGCGATTCCTTCATTGCAGGGGTCCGGTCAACTCCAACGCCTCCAACGCGCCGGACCTGGCACGGAAACGACGGGCCTTGGCGCGATTGCCGCAGACCGACATGTCGCACCAGCGCCGGGACCCGTTCTTGCTCGAGTCGATGAACAGCCAGGCGCACCCCGCCCCCTCGCACTGCCGCACGCGGCGCACGGTGTCAGAGGTCACGAGATCCATCGCCGACAGGACGGCGGCCCAGAGCGGGCGGTCGAGATCCGGGGTGTCGCTGCGGCGCCACTCCCACGCCAACGGGCCGGTCCCGCCGCTCAGTCCGCGCCTGGAGGCGGCCGTTCGGATCAAGACATCGAGCGCCGCCAGTGCGGCGGCTGGCACGGCTTTGCCGCGGGCGATCGCAGAGAAGGTCTCGAAAACCGTCTCGCGTCCCTTCCGGAGGCGGTGAAGCGCCTTCTCCGCCTCCGCCGGGAGGGCCTTCGATCGCCTGACCAGCGCGCGATACTCCGGCGGCGAGAGCGCCCCCGCCTGCAGGCCCCAGTCGCATGCGGACTTGTAGTCCCGCAGCAACTCCCGAGGCCGCTCTCGAAGGCGCTCGTCGAGCGTGTTGGCGAGGTCCAGGCAGAGGCTGCCCCCCGTCAGCTCAAAGAGATAACCGTCTGGCGTATCGAGGCCGCCGAAACGGGGCGACTGCGCACGGAGTCGGGGCGTGGGGTCCCTAGGCATCAGGCAGATCCGCAGGCGCCGCACATTGTACCTGCTGCAGGATCGACGCGATCCGCTGACAACGCCCGCAGGTTGCGGCCGATCACCTCTTCCTGGCAGGGCTGGCCAAGCAGATCCAGCTTGCGCCCGATCGCCTCCCGGACGCAGCCGGTTCGGCTTCGTCCGTCAAGGAGCGCGCGCGTCTCGGCTTCACTGAACTCGACGCCGCTCTCCACCACGGGCAACTCGGGGTTGGCCGGGCAGTCTCGCTGACAGGACAGGCAGCCGATGAGGCAGTGGTGCACCCCTGAAGGCACGTGCGACGGCCACGGGCCCAGCGTTTCGTTGGCGAGGGTCAGGCACAGCTCCGCTCGGAGAAGGACGCGTTCCGAGCTGATTGCGCCGGTCGGGCACCTAGCCTCGCAGATGCGGCACCCGTCGCATTCGTCAAGGAGCCGGGGGACGCAAGGCCGCCAGTCGGGAGGCACGCGCAGCCGCGCGTTCGTGACGTAGCCGAGCAACTGCAGGTAGCTGCCCATCCCGGCGGCGTACGTCAGGTTGTTCCGGCCGTACTGGACGAGGCCGAGCAGCGACGCTGCCGTCTTGAGCGGGGCCGCCGCGACGGCCAGCTCGCACCCCTTGAGCGGCCCCTCGGCGAGGTCGCACCGAACGTCCTCGAAGGTGCGCAGGTACCGTTCGTAGGTCGGCGGGAAGAGGGCCTGGATGCGGCGGCCGGACGTCACGAAGCCCACCGAGTGCGCGGGGCGAGGCATCGCCACGACCAGGGCCTGCCACCCGCGCGGCGGACGGCCGCGGGCGAATGACAGATGCCTGGAGGCGAATCGCTCGTCGATCTTCCCCGTTCGCCTCTGCCGCTGCACGACCCGCCTCGCCAGCGGCAGCACGCTGGCCGGCCCCCATGCCACGGCGAACCCCCTGCGTCGCGCCCAGCCCCGCAGCTCGGCTTCCACCGTCCACCTCCTCGCTTGACGGTCGAGAGTAACTAGCATAACATGTATAGCTAGTTACTCGCTCCCGGAGTGTCCCGGAGGCGCACCGAGGTCGGCCTGGATCTTCGGCTGCCGCCGCCAGGCCCCTTGCCGGACACCCGTTCGCTCGAGCGCGCTTGCCCGGGTTCCTGGGGAGAGGCAGGTGATTTCCTTGCTGGTAGAGTTCTTGCGGAAGCGGGGCAGGAGGTATCTCCTGTACCTTGGCGTGGCCGTGCCGGCCGCCCTGTGCCACAACCTGCTGCACGAAGCCGTGCACTACATCGGCGCGATCGTGTTCGGCGAAGGCGTGACGGCCTTCCGGTTCCTGACCAATGGCTGGGGAACCAGCCAGGTGGTGTTCAGCATGCCCGTCGAGCAGCGCGTGGGCGGACATTGGCTGGTGGTGGCGTGGGCTCCCAGCATCGTAACGACCCTGCTCGGGTACGGCCTCTACGCGGCCCGCAGCGTGGCTGGGCGACACCCGGTGTCCCGGTACGCGTGGCTGTACGCCGGGTTCTTCTTCCTGCTCCTCGATCCCTTCTACATGTCGCTGCTTTCGCTGGCTGTCGGGGGCGACGTGGAAGCAGCCGCCGCGGTCGGCCTGCCGGTGTGGCCAGTGCAGGCTGTAGCAGCGGCGGTTCTGCTGTTCAACGTGAGACTGTTCACCCGCTGGCAGAAGGAGGTGCAAGAGGCTCGGGTCGCGACGGAAGAGATGCAGCCAGGCGCGCATGGCGGCGGTTGACAAGCGCACAGGACGATTGCGAACGCGAGACAGGCTGGAGTGCGGCTTCGCCGCGCGCGCTGCTCGAGCCTCTGGGCTACGTGCTTCCGGCGGCGGACGAAGCGCGCGACGATGAGCTGGCCACCGTGGTCGGATTCACGCCAACCGTCCTCCGATGAAGCCGGTACGGTTCCTCGCTCTCTCGCAGGCGGGATTCCCGCACGGACTGCTGACAGGACTCGTCAGACCGAACTCACCGAGGCCCGCCCGCCGGCACAACGCTGGTGCCGTACAGCCGACAGGCCGGACGCAGGGCTTGCCGGCCATCGCGCTTCGCGTTACAACGTTCGCACCTGTTCCCGAAGGCCTGCGATGGCGTGCTCGGCCCTCTCGTCTCGGCGTGCGGCGCGGGCCGGCGCGTGGATCCGCGTCGCGGCATCTGCGCCCGCGCGGGCGTCTGGCCCCGCCAGGGTGATCGAGGGGCTCGATCGCCGCCCTTTGACGGGCAGGGTGGCCGAAGGCCGGGCCCCCAGTTGTCAGGGCCCCTCTTTTCTTCGATCCGTTCGCCGCGGGACGGCGACCTGCCGGGAGGGCGAGCGCTGTGGACGCCGAAGCCTACGATCGGTGGTATGAGACGCCGTACGGCCGGTGGGTCGGCCAGCGCGAGGTGGCGCTGCTCCTCGAGGAACTCGCCCCCCGCCCGGGGGAGACGGTGCTCGATGTTGGCTGCGGCACGGGTTTCTTCACGCGCGCCCTGGCCGCCGCAACCGGAGGGCCGGTCACCGGCGTCGACCTGGACACGGACTGGCTGGCGTACGCCCGGCGCCGGAGTGCGGCCGGTGTGACCTACGAAGCCGCCGACGCGCGGAGTCTTCCGTACGGGCCCGCGAGCTTCGATCTGGTCGTGTCGATCACCGCGCTCTGCTTCATCGAGGAAGAGCGCGCCGCCGTCGGCGAGCTGCTCCGCGTCGCGCGCCGCCGGGTCGCCATCGGCCTGCTGAACCGCCGCAGCCTCCTGTGGCTCCAGAAGGGCCGGCGCGGCGGCCGCAACGGTTACCGCGGCGCGCGCTGGCACACGGTGCGCGAGGCCGCGGGCCTGCTGGCCGGGTTGCACGCCGGGCGCACGCGGGTGCGCACGGCGCTGCACCTGCCCGGCGGCGGACGACTCGCGCGGGCCATGGACCGCCTCTGGCCGCGCTGGCTCCACACCGGCGCGTTCATCCTGCTGGTGGCAGACCTCCCTGGAGCTGCGGCAGCATCCTCCGGCGGCGACGAATAGGGCACGGCGCCGCGTGCTGTCCCGGGTGTCGCGCGGGGGCACGGGCCGCGTCCCGCAGCATTCCGTTAACGGGGGAGGGCCGCTCGTGTCGGTTCCGGGATCGCGATGCCGCACCGACGCTCGACGTGGCCTCGCTCGAAGACAATCTCGACGCGGCAAGCGCCGCGGGACTGATCCGGCTGGAGACGATCGATCCCCGGCCCCGACGTCAGCGCCGCACCGCCCGCGCAGCTGGATCGCCGGATGGATCGCGGCCGAGACGAACGGATCGCGTGACCGGGCTGAACCTCGCCGTCCCGGCACGGAGGTCGCGCCGCGGCGCCGGCGGTCCACTCCAGCCGGCGCCCGCCCGGTCGCGGCGATGCGGCGCAGGCGCGCGCGAAGCTACCGGTTGCCGGCGGCAGTCGATACCCGCGCGTTCCGGCGCAGCTCCTGCGCCATGTCGGCGATCTGGGTGACGTCGCGCTTCAGCTCGCTCCAGCCGTACCACAGCGCGTAGTCAGGGCTTGCGTGGAACGTGCCCTGGAACGCGCGCATCCGGTGCTCCAGGAACATGACGAACAGCTTCTGCTCGATCTGCGTCGGCGCGTCGTGGAACTCGAGCAGGTCCGGATACGGCGAGGCGTTCGCCGACGGCTTCTTCAGGATGCCGTCCGCGTAGAGCGCGGCGACGGTGCGGATGGCTTTGGCCATGAGGCGATCGGCCTGCCGGATCATGTCGTCGCCCTTGGCGAGCTCGGCCTTCGCAAACGACTGCACGTGACACGAGGCGCACGCCTTCTGCATGGCGTCGCGCTCCTGCTGCCAGCTCTCCTGCGTCAGCCTGGCGAGGTCGGCCGCCTTCACCGTATCGAGCCGCGCCGTCGGCTTCCCCGACGCGTCGAGCACGCCGAGCGCCTGCAGGATCACGGTCCGATCCTCGGCCCACTGCTTGTCCTCGGGCATCGGCAGCCGCACGGCCAGGAAGCCCCATGCGGTGCGGACCCCATGGTCGCCGCCGGGCATGTGGCAGGTCTGGCACGTGGGCGCGGCCGCCTCCTCCGGCAGCACCTTCATCTGCCTGAGCTGCTGGCGCACGCCGTGCTTCGACGAGGAGTACATCTCCCACTGCGCGTGATCGAAGCCCATGTGGCACGTCTTGCACGCCTCGGGCTGCCGCGCCTCGGCCACCGAGAAGGTATGGCGCGTGTGGCACGCATCGCACGAGGCGACGCCGTAGCCGACACCGGTCTTCCGCAGCTCGCGAATCTCGGCGTCGGTCTTGGTCCCGATCTTGTGGCAGCCGCCGCAGCCCTTCATGCCGTCCGACAGCGTGGCGGGCAGCATGTGCGCGGTGGGCATCGCCTTCATCGCCGTCCAGGCCATCGCGTGCTTGCCCTTCTTGAACTGCTCGACGCGATCGGCGTGGCACTGGGCGCAGAGCTCGGGCGTCGGCAGGGCGTTGCCGCGCTTGACGAGCACGCCCTTGTCGGCGTCGGCGATGTGCTCGGCGGGATGGCACGTCTCGCAGCCAATCCCGGCTTCGAAGTGCTTGCTCGCGCGCCAGTCGGCGACGAGCTGCGGGCTGTTCTTGAGGTGGCAATCTACGCACTGCTGGCCCTTGGGCGGCGCCGGCTGCTGGCCCGATAGCAGCGCCGGCACTTCCATGACAACGAGGAGAAGAAAGGCGGCAAGAGGAAACATGATGGCCTCCCGCACGACAGCTTACACCCGCCGCGCGCGCGGACAACCGCGGCAGCCGCGACCCGGACCCGACGCGCCCGTGCAGGCCCGTCCGTGGAGCGCCGCTCCGCTCGCAGCTCGCGGGCCTGTGCCGCGCCAACCCCACCGGCGCGAAGTGGGCCGTCGTGCCCGCGCACGCCATCGGCCTCACGCTGGGCGAGCGGCTCGCGCGCTGGCTCACGCTGGAGCAGCCCGCGTTACGGGCCGTGGTGCCCGAGGCGGTCGTCGAACTGGTCGAGGCCGTTACGCGGGCGCCGTTCTGGGCCGAGGCGAGGGCCGGTGGCGAGGTGCACGTCGAGGTGCCGTTTGCGGTGAGGGTGGAGCCGGGCACGTCGATCCCGGGCGTTGCCGTGATGGAGAGACCGACGGTCCTGCGCGGCGTCATCGGCCTCGTGTATCGGGCGGCCGATGGCTGGCGCATCCTCGACTACAAGACCGATCGGCTGGAGGGCGCGGAGGATCGGCTGGCCGGCCGGCGGCGAGGTCGAGCGGCATCATCCAGATCGACGCGTTCTGTTGGAAGACGACGTGGCGGCCGTCGGGCGACCAGCTGGCGCCGGCGTGCGCGCTTGCCTCGGAGGCCGCGGGTGCGGTCTTCGTGAGAGAATTGCTGGAAATGGCATTCGACGGGTTCGACGGCGCCCGCGAGTCGGGCGAGGGCGCCGAACTGCTTGGCCTCGAGCGGCTCGAGGAGCATGCCCGGCGGCTGGCCGCGCTGCTGACGCCCGAGCGCCGCCGCCGGTCGGGCCGACCCGAGCACTTGAAGCGGCTGGGAGAGGACTCGCGCGCGCTGCGCCGCATCTACACCGCCCTCGAGGAGGACGCGCGCGCTGGCGAGGCGACGCCGCCCGCCGCCGAGTGGCTGCTCGACAACTTCCACGTGATCGCGGCCGCCATCAGGGACGTCCGCAGCGACCTGCCGCCCTCGTTCTACCGCCGCCTGCCGTCGCTCACCGCCGACGAGTTCGCCGGCCTGCCGCGCGTGTCGGCCATGGCGCGCGAGCTGATCCGCTCGAGCGCCGGCCGCCTCGACGCGCACCGCATCCAGCGCTTCATGACCGCGTTCCAGTCGGTGACGCCGCTGACGATCGGCGAGATCTGGGCGTGGCCGAGCGCGCTCAAGCTCGCGCTGGTCGAGCAGCTGCGCGCCCGGGCCGAGGTCATCTTCGCGGCCCGGTCGCAGCGCCTCGACGCCGACCGGCTGGCCGGGACCCTCGACTCCCCCCGAGCGGAGCCGCGGGCCTGGCCCGACCCGTTCCACCCGGCCTTCGTCATCCGCGTGCTGCAGCGGTCGCGCGAGCACGGGGCGGCGGCCGCCGCCCTCCGCCAGGAGCTGGGGGCCGAGCTGGACGCGCGCGGCCAGACGATCGAGGAGGTGATCCGCGCCGAGGCGCAGTACCAGGCCGCCAGCCAGGCCGCGATGGCCAACCTCGTCGAGAGCCTGCGCCTGGTCTCCACCTTCGACTGGAGCGAGTTCTTCGAGAGCGTCAGCCTGGTCGAGCAGGTGCTGCTCCGCGACCCGTCGGCCGTCTACGGGCGGATGGACTTCCGCAGCCGCGACCGCTACCGACACGCCGTGGAAGAGCTGGCCGAGCCGACCGGCGAGGGGCAGGTGCGGGTGGCGCTCAAGGCGGTCGAGCGCGCGCGGCAGGTGGCCGAGCGCGATCGCGAGGCGCGCGAGGCCCACGTCGGCTACTACCTCATCGGGGGCGGCCGCCCGAAGTTCGAGCAAGGGATCGGCTACACCCCCGGCCCGTGGCAGCGCCTTCGCCGCCGCGCGTTCCGCCACGCCACCCCGCTCTACCTCGGGGCGATCGCGCTCGTCACCGTGTCGATCCTCGCGGCGCTTGCCGCCTACTCCCAGCGGCATGGCTGGGGCGCCGCCGGCGCGGTGATGGTCATGCTGCTCGCGCTCGTCCCGGCGAGCGAGCTGGCCGTGCAGATCGTGCAGCAGGCCCTCGGGCGCCTGATCCCGCCGCGCCGGCTCCCGCGCCTCGACCTGCAGCAGGTGCCCGACTCGGCGTGCACGATGGTCATCGTGCCCACGCTGCTCGACAGCGTGGATGCGGTGCGCGACCTGCTGTCGCACCTCGAGGTGCAAGCGCTCGGCAACGTCGATCCCAACGTCCACTTCGCCATCCTCAGCGATTTTCGCGACGCCCCCACCGAGTGCCTGCCCCGCGACGCCGAGCTGCTGGAGGCGGCGCGCTCGGGGATCGAGGAGCTGAACGCGCAATACGCGCCCGAGGCCAACGACCGGTTCTTCCTGTTCCACCGCGTGCGCCAGTGGAACCCCCAAGAGAACATCTGGATGGGCTGGGAGCGGAAACGGGGGAAGATCGAGGAGTTCAACCGGCTCCTGCGAGGCGCCACCGACACGAGCTTCGTGCTCCATGTCGGCAACCTCGCCGTGCTGCCGAAGGTCCGCTACTGCATCACGCTCGACTCGGACACGCGCCTGCCGCGCGGCGCGGCCCGCGAGCTGATCGGCATCGTCAGCCACCCCCTGAACCGCCCGCGCTTCGACCCGGAGGCCCGCCGGGTGGTGGACGGCTACGGCATCCTGCAGCCGCGCGTCAGCGTCACGTTCGCGAGCGCCGAGGGGTCGCTCTTCGCCCGGTTGTTCGCCGGGCACACCGGCGTCGATCCCTACACGACGGCGGTCTCGGACACCTACCAGGACCTGTTCGGCGAGGGCATCTTCACCGGCAAGGGGCTGTACGACGTGGACGCGTTCACCTCGGCGCTCGAGGACGTCGTCCCCGAGAACGCGCTGCTGTCGCACGACCTGTTCGAGGGGCTGCACGCGCGCGTGGCGCTGGTGTCGGACGTCGAGGTGGTGGACGACTACCCGTCCACGGTGCTCTCCCACGCCCGGCGCCAGCACCGCTGGGTGCGCGGCGACTGGCAGATCCTCCTCTGGCTGTTCCCCTTCGTCCCCTCGCGCCGCGGCCTCGTGCGGAACACGCTGCCGCTCATCGGCCGCTGGAAGATCCTCGACAACCTGCGGCGCAGCCTCGTCCGGCCGACGCTGATGGCGCTGCTGCTCGCCGGCTGGACGGTGCTGCCCGGCAGCCACTGGCTGTGGGCCGGCGTCGTCTTCGCGGTCGTCGCGGCGCAGCTGCTGCCGCTCGTCGCCCGCCTCGTCACCGGGCCCCGCCGCGCGCAGTCGCTCCCGGTGTTCCTCCGCAACCTGCGCAACGACATCGCCCTCGCGCTCGCGCGGGCCACACTCGGGATCTCCCTGCTCGCCTACCACGCGTTCCTCTCGGCACACGCCATCGGGCTGACGCTGGTGCGCCTGGCCTTCACCCGGAAGCGGCTCCTCGAGTGGGAGACCGCGGCCGCGGTCGCCGCGCGGACCGCCGGGCTCACCACCGGCAAGGCGCTCCGCCGCTACCACGTCGAGATGGCGTCGAGCCCGATTGCCGCGGTGGCCTCGGCCTTCGTGGTGGCCGCCGTCAACCCGTCCGCGCTGCCCGCGGCCTTGCCCTTCCTGACGCTCTGGCTGCTCGCGCCGGGCATCGGGTACTGGATCGGCCTTCCGGCTGCCGCCCGCGTGGAGCCGCTCTCGGCCGCCGAGCGCCTCGCGCTGCGGCGCGTGGCCCGCAAGACCTGGCGGTTCTTCGAGACGTTCGTCACCCAGGACGATGCCTGGCTGCCGCCGGACAACTTCCAGGTGGACGGCGCCGGGCCGAAGCTGGCACGGCGCACCTCGCCCACCAACATCGGGCTGGGGCTGCTCTCGACGCTTGCCGCCTACGACCTGGGCTACATCGCGGCCGGCGAGCTGGCCGAGCGCATCGATCGCACGCTGACCACGCTCGAGGGGCTCGAGCAGCACGAGGGGCATTTCCTCAACTGGTACGACACCGCCACCCTGGCGCCGCTCCATCCGCATTACGTCTCGACGGTGGACAGCGGCAACCTCGCCGCGTCGCTGATCGCGCTCGTGCAGGGCCTCCGACAGGCGGCCGACGAGCCGCAGACGCCGGCCCAGCGCCTGGAGGGCCTTGCCGATACGGCCGACCTGCTGTGCGAGGCGTCGGGGCTGCAGGGGAACGTGAACCAGGTGGCCCGCGCGATCGCCGGGGCCGCCCGCGCCGGGACGCCCGCCGCCGACACTGCCCGGCTGCGCGCGCTCGCCGCCGGCCTGGCAGCCGCGTCGGCCGCGGCCGTGCCGGCCGACCCGCGCGGGCCGGAGGGAGACCTGGCCTTCTGGGTGCGCGCCGTAATCGACGCGATCGAGCGCCTCGAGGAGCCTGCCTCGCACCCCGGCGAACGGCTGCACGCGCTGGCCGGGCGGGCCGCGCGTCTTGCCGACGACATGCGGTTCGACTTCCTGTACGACCGCCGGAGGCGCATCTTCGCGATCGGCTACCGCCTGGCCGACGCCGAGGGGCCTGGACGGCTCGACGCGTCGTTCTACGACCTGCTGGCCTCCGAGGCGCGGCTGGCCAGCTTCGTCGCCATCGCGAAGGGCGACGTGCCTCAGCATCACTGGTTCCACCTCGGGCGCATGGTGACCAACGTCAAGGGGCGCGCGGTGCTCGTGTCGTGGGGCGGCACCATGTTCGAATACCTGATGCCGCTGCTGCTGATGCGCGGCTTCCGGGGGACGCTGCTCGATCGTTCCTGCCGCGCCAGCGTGTGGAGGCAGATCGAGTACGGGCGGCAGCACGGCATCCCCTGGGGGATCTCTGAGTCGGCGTACTCGCTCACCGACCGCGACGGGACCTATCAGTACAAGGCCTTCGGCGTCCCGGGCCTCGGCCTCAAGCGCGGCCTCTCCGACGAGCTGGTGGTGTCGCCGTACTCCACCGCGCTCGCCAGCCTGCTGAACGCCCCGGCCGCCACCGCGAACCTCGAGCTGCTCCGGCGGGTCGGCCTCGACGGCCGCTTTGGCTTCTACGAGGCGGTGGACTACCGGCCGCGGACGAAGGTCGATCCCGAAGCGCCCGACGCCCCGGCCAAGGCGTCGCCGGTCATCGTCCGGGCGTACTTCGCCCACCACCAGGGCATGTCGCTTGTGGCGCTCGCCAACACCGTCCGCGACGGCGTCTTCGTCGAGCGGTTCCACGCCGACCCGCGCATCCGGGCCACCGAGCTGCTGCTGCAGGAGCGGGTGCCGCGCGAGGCGATCCTCTCCGAGCCTCGGCCGGCGAAGGCCGCGGCCGCCGCGGCCCCCGTCCCGGTGCTCGCGTCGCGCCGATTCAAGTCGGCGCACACGGTGAGCCCGCACGCGCACGCCCTGTCGAACGGGCGCTACACGACGATGCTGACACACGCGGGCGGCGGCTGGAGCGCGTGGCACGACCTGGCCGTGACCAGGCGCCGCGAGGACCGCACCTCCGACTTCGGCGCCCACTTCATCTACTTCCGCGACCCGTGGTCGGGGAAGGTCTGGTCGCCCACCTACCTGCCCACCTGCGTGGAGCCCGAGAGCTACGAGGTGACGTTCGCGCACGACAAGGCGACCTACCGCCGGCGCGACGACGACCTCGAGAGCCAGATGCAAGTAGCCGTCTCGCCCGAAGACGACGTCGAGGTGAGGCGCGTGACGATCACCAACCGCGGCGACCGGCCGCGCGAGGTGGAGATCACGAGCTACGCCGAGATCGTGCTCGGGCGCCCCGAGGACGACCTGGCCCACCCGGCGTTCGGGAAGCTGTTCATCGAGACCGAGTACGACGCGCAGAGCGCGGGCCTGCTCTTCAGCAGGCGCCCCCGCGCCTCGGACGACCCGGCCGCCTGGGCCTTCCACGTGCTCGGGGTGGACGGCCGCTTCGGCGGCGCCGTGGAATGGGAGACCGACCGCGCCCGGTTCCTGGGCCGCGGCCGCAACCTTGCCCGGCCGGCCGCCATCGACGGCCCGCTGTCGGGAACCACCGGGGCCGTGCTCGACCCGGTCGCCTCGCTGCGCGAGCGCGTGCGCCTCGCCCCCGGGGCTTTCGTCCGGCTCACCTTCGCCACCGGCGCCGCGCCGGCCCGCGCCGCCGCGCTGACCCTCGTCCAGAAGTACCGCGATGCGAGCGCCGCCTCGCGCGTCTTCTCGATGGCGTTCACGCACGCGCACATCACGCTGCAGCACCTCGGCCTGACCGACAGCCAGGCGATGCTCTTCGACCGCCTCGGGTCGCGCGTCTTCGGCGCCGACGCCACCTGCATCAGCCCCACCGACCTCGCGGGCAACACGCTCGGCCAGCCCTCGCTGTGGGCCTACGGCATCTCGGGCGACCTCCCCATCGTGCTCCTGCGGGTCATCGACCCGGCGGGCGTTGCGCTGGCCCGCCAGCTGCTGCACGCGCAGGAGTACTGGCGCGTCAAGAGCCTGCGCGCAGACCTGGTCATCCTCAACGAGCAGCCGGTGGACTACCTCGACGACCTGCAGGGATCGCTCGCCGCGCTGGTGCGCGAGCCGCGCTTCGCGGGGTGGCACGACAAGCCGGGAGGCGTCTTTCTCCTGCGGACCGACGGGATGCCGGAACCCGACCGCCGCCTGCTGGCCGCCGCGGCCCGCGTGGTCCTCCGCAGCGACCTCGGCGAACTGGAGCCGCAGCTGGATCGCCCGGCGCCCTGGCTCTACCCGGCGCAGCCGCCCGCGGGGCTTCTCGCGCCCGGCCGCGCCACCCCTGCGGCCGAGCCGGTGCCGGTGCCGCCGCTCGCGATGGAGAACGGCGTCGGCGGGTTCACGCCCGACGGGCGCGAGTATGTCATCGTGCTCGAAGACGGGCGCGACACCCCGCTCCCCTGGTCGAACGTGCTCGCCAACCCGGAGTTCGGGACCATTGCCAGCGAGTCGGGCGCGGCCTTCACCTGGGCGGTCAACAGCCGCGAGAACCGACTGACCCCGTTCGCCAACGACCCGGTGTCAGACCCGACCTCCGAGGCGGTCTACATCAGGGACGACGACGCGCACGTCGCCTGGGGCGCGACGCCGTCGCCGCTGCCGCGCGTGGAGGGGAGCCGCTGGGTCGTGCGGCACCGCGCGGGGGCGACCCGATATCAGCACGCGGTCGAAGGCCTCGAGCAGGAGTTCGAGGTCTTCGTGCCGCCCGACGACCCGGTGAAAGTGTCGGTGCTGACGCTCAGGAACACCTCTGGAACCGCGCGCCGGCTGAGCGTGTTCGGATATGCCGAGTGGCGCCTTGGGCCGCCGCGCCAGGGCGAGCGCCGCTTCGTCATCACCGAGGCGGACGAACGAGCCGGCGCGATCTTCGCGCGCAACCCGTACAACAGCGAGTTCGCCGGCCGCGTTGCCTTCCTGCGCGCCACCGCGGCGCCCGCCTCGTACACGTGCGATCGCGGCGACTTCATCGGCCGCCAGCGCACGCCGGCCAACCCGGCGGGGCTTGGCCGCGGCCGCCTCGCCAGCCGGAGCGGCGCCGGGCTCGATCCCTGCGCCGCGCTGCACGTGCCGATCGTGATCCCGCCCGGCGAGACGCGGCGGCTGGCGTTCGTCCTCGGCCAGGGGCGCGACGCCGCCGAGGCCGCCGACCTGGCCGCGCGCTACGCGTCGATCGAGTCGGTCGAGGCGGCCGGGGAGCGCTGCAACCGCTTCTGGGACGAGACGCTCGGCGCGATCCAGGTGAAGACGCCGGACGACTCGTTCGACCTGATCGTGAACAGGTGGCTGCTGTACCAGTCGCTGAGCTGCCGGATGTGGGCGAGGAGCGGGCCCTACCAGCCCGGCGGCGCGTGGGGATTCCGCGACCAGCTGCAGGACGCGCTGGCGCTGGTCTACACGCGGCCCGATATCTGCCGCGCGCACCTGCTCGAGGCGGCCTCGCGCCAGTTCGTCGAGGGCGACGTGCAGCACTGGTGGCACCCGCCTACCGGCCGCGGGACGCGCACCCGGTGCTCGGACGACCTGCTCTGGCTGCCCTACGCGGTGGCGGCGTATGTCTCGCGGACCGGCGACGAGGGAGTGCTCGACGAGGCCGTCAGGTTCCTCGAGGCGCCGCCGCTGGCGCCCGACCAGCAGGAGGCCTACTTCCAGCCGTCCGTGTCGGCGCAGTCGGCCTCGCTCTTCGAGCACTGCTGCCGCGCCGTCGATCGCTCGCTCGTCTACTACGGCGCGCACGGCCTCCCGCTCATGGGATCGGGCGACTGGAACGACGGCATGAACCGCGTCGGCCACGAGGGTCGGGGCCAGAGCGTCTGGCTCGCCTGGTTCCTCATCGTCGTGTTGAACGAGATGGCGGGGCTGGCCGATCGCCGCGAGCTCCCCGACGTGGCGCAGCGCTACCGGAGCCAGGCCGAGTGGCTGGCCGGCATGGCCGAACTCGCCTGGGACGGCGACTGGTACCGCCGCGCGTACTTCGACGACGGGACGCCGCTCGGGTCGGCGCAGAACGATGAGTGCCGGATCGACTCGCTGACCCAGTCGTGGGCCGTGCTCTCGGGCGCAGCCCAGCTGCGGCGCGCCGCGCGGGCGATGGAAGCGGTGCGCGCGCACCTCGTCCGACGCGACGCGCAGCTCGTGCTGCTGCTGACGCCCCCCTTCGACCGCACGCCGCTCGACCCCGGCTACATCAAGGGGTACCTGCCGGGCCTGCGCGAGAACGGCGGGCAGTACACGCACGCGGCGCTGTGGGCCGTGATCGCGCTCGCCCGCCTCGGGCAGGGCGACGAGGCGATGGAGCTGTTCCACATGGTCAACCCGATCAACCACACCCGCACGCGCGACGAGGTCGACCGCTACAAGACCGAGCCCTACGTGGTGGCGGCCGACGTGTACGCGCACCCCCAGCACGCGGGGCGCGGCGGGTGGAGCTGGTACACAGGGTCGGCCGGGTGGATGTACCAGGCCGCCGTCGAGGCGTTACTCGGTCTGCGGCGGTACGGCCAGTCGTTCGCGCTCGATCCGTGCATCCCGGCGCGCTGGGAAGGCTTCTCCCTGGAGTGGCGCGTCGGCCGGACGACCTACCGGATTGAGGTCGCCAGCCCCGAGCAGCGCGGCCGCGGCGTGGGCCAGGTCCACCTCGACGGCGTCCCCGTCGATCCCCGGAAGATCCCGTTGGTGGACGACGGCAGGCTCCACGAGGTGAGGGCCGTCCTCGGCGAGGTCGGGACCACCGATAGCGCAGCCGTGTAGGGCTGCGGGGCAGCGGCGGCGTCCACCGGCGGCAACGAGCAGGGCACGGCGCCGCGTGCTGTCCCGGGTGTCGGGCGAGGGCGCGGGCCGCGTCCCGCAGCATTCCGTTAGCAGGGGAGGTCCGCTCGTGTCGGTTCCGGGATGGCGATGCCGCGGGCGGCTGCACCGGTTCCGCCCTGACGCGCCGTCGTCGGCCGCCGCCCGTCCGCGGGGCCGTTCGAGCTGCACCGCCACGGCGATGAACGCGCGGGCCTGGTCGGATCGATCCGCCCAGCCTGCGCGCGACATGCGAGGGGATGCGCGACCCGCGGCGAACGCGCGGGCACGCTCAGGGTGTCGAGAGCAATGGTGCGCCCTGCAGGACTCGAACCTGCGGCCTCCTGGTTCGTAGCCAGACGCTCTATCCAGCTGAGCTAAGGGCGCACGGGCCGTTGCCCGGCGGCAACGAGTACATCCGCCGGAACAATCGAATATACCACGACGGCGCCAGGGGTGAAGACCCGGGGCTTCGCCGGGTTCCGCGGCGCCTCCCCGGTCATTTCTCGCCGGACGCCCGGGATGCCCGGGCGCCGCCGCCAGGCGGCTGTCTCGCGCCCCGTTCCGATTTCGTCAATCCCTTACTCCCCCGCTCCCGGCCGCGCCGCCCGCGCCAGCCCGTGGCCGATCGGGAACATCCCGGGCAGCGAGATCGGCAGCCTGCCCCGAACCGCGATCTCCCCGGCCAGCGCCTTCACGGCCGCCCGCTCGGTGAAGTCCGAGAACTCGTAGCCGAGGAGCACCGCCGGCAGCTTCGGCAGGAACGTGGCGGTGTAGGGATTCCCGAAGCACACGGTGACGAACGGCTTGTCCTGGGCGGCAATCGAATCGAGCAGCGCGATCTGCGGCTGGCTCAGGTCCATCCGGCCGCTGAACGACGCGATGCGCACGAACACGCCCGCGACGACGACGCCCGCGCGGCGCGAGAGGGCCCGGATGAGCTCGTACTCAGACGCGGTCGTGCGATCCGTGATCTCGATGGACGTCAGGTTCGGCCACCGCCTCTTCAGCTCCGGCACGATCGTCCTGCCCGGCACGCCCTCGCGCCAGCCCGACGCGTAGTCGAGCACCGACAAGTAAAGCAGGTCCGCGTCGCGCGGCACGGACAGCGGCACCTGGTTCCGCTCGTCCCTGATGAGGGTGATGCCCCGGTCGTTGATCTCCTGCGCGACGGCCGCATGCGCGCGCGTGCCGAACCTCCCGGCAATCGCCTCGAGGTCCACCGTCCGCTTCACGTGCAGCCCCAGCCGGGCCTTGGCCCGCAGGATGCGCCCGACCGACGCGTCGACCTGCGCCATCGGGATCTCCCCCGCCGCCACCGCCGCCACGATCCCCCTGAACGCCGCGTCATCGTCCGGCGAGTGCAGCACGAAGTCCGCCCCGGCCCGCACCGCCATCGCGGCGGCCTTGTCGTGCGGAAACATCTTCGAAATCGCGTCCATCGTCATCGAGTCGGTGAAGACGAGGCCCGAGAACTTCAGCTCGTCGCGCAGCAGGCCCGTGAGGATCGGGCGGCTCAGCGTGGCCGGGATGCCGGGCGACGGGTCGAGGGCCGGCAGGATGATGTGCGTGGACATCACCGCGTCGACGCCCGCCGCGATGGCGGCCCTGAAGGGCACCAGCTCGACCTCGTCCAGGTGCGCGCGGGGGTGGTTGATGACGGCGAGCCCGAGGTGCGTGTCGACGTTCGTGTCGCCGTGGCCCGGGAAGTGCTTCGCGGTGGCGAAGGCGCCGGTGGACTGGATGCCCCTGATGTAGGCCACCGCCATCTTCGACACGAACGCGGGGTCCTCGCCGAACGAGCGCAGGTTGATGATCGGGTTGCGCGGGTTGTTGTTGACGTCGACGAGCGGATAGAAGTCGATGTTGACGCCGACGGCGCGCGCCTCGGTCGCGCCGACCACGCCCGCGTTGAAGGCCATCTGCTCGTCGCCGGTCGCCGCGATGACCATGGCGCGCGGCAGCCGCGTGGCGCCGTTCAGGATGTAGGCCGCGCCGCCCTCGAAATCGCCCGACGTGAGGAGCGGGACCGCCGACTCGGCCTGCAGGCGGTTCAGGACCGCCGCGGCCGCGTACGGATCGCCCTTGCGGGAGGCCGGCCCGGCGCCCCACACGGGATTGAGCATCACCTGCGGAAACGCCTCCGCGCTGCCGAACACGTGGATGCCGCCGACTCTCACGTCCCGCACGAGGTGCAGCAGGCGGTCGAACTCCGCGCTGTCGGTGCTCATGTAGCCCGCGTTGAACGAGGTGAAGATCAGCTGGCCGATCTTCTCGTCCAGCGTCATCTTCGCCATCGTGCGCGCGACCCACAGATCGGCTTCCTTCTGCCGCCTTTCGGCCGCCTGCTTCTCGATCCTCGCCTGCTTCGCCGAGAGGGGCTGGGCGGCGGGGACGCCCTGGCCGGCCGAACCGGCGACCACGGTGACGAGCGCGGCTGCGAGAACGGGCGCGAGCATCGGTCTCTTCATGGGTGCCTCAGGTGGGTACGGCGGAAGCGTACCACGGCCGGACTGCGGGGAATGACCTCGGCACTCGAGATTCGGGCCTCGGGGCTCGGGATTCGGACCTCGGGATTCGGCGGGGACCCGGGGCTGGGCGTTGGGGACTGAGGATTGGGGACTCGGAGATTCTGGATTCTGACTTCTGGATGCTGGATTCTGTCTCGTCCTTGCCCCTTGTCCCTTGTCCCTGTCTGACTAGCGCCCGGCCCCTAGCGCCTGAGATAATCCCCCCATGAGCCACATCGAGCACAAGCAGGCCTCGCCCGCCGTCGCGCACTGCTACATCCTGACGATCAGCGACACGCGCACCCTGGCCACCGACTCGAGCGGCCAGGCCATCTGCGATCTGCTCTGGGCCGAGGGCCACCAGGTGACGGGACGGAAGATCGTGCCCGACGAGCCCGACCAGGTGCGCGAGGCCGTTGCGGCGCAGCTCGCGAACCCTGACGTGCAGGTCGTGATCACGGCCGGCGGCACCGGCATCACGTCGCGCGACACGACCTACGAGGCCATCTCGGCCCTCCTCGACAAGAAGCTCGACGGGTTCGGCGAGCTGTTCCGCATGCTGAGCTACCAGGAGATCGGCTCGGCCGCGATGCTCAGCCGCGCCATCGGCGGACTCGCGAAGGGCAAGATCGTCCTGTCGCTGCCAGGGTCGCAGGGCGCGGTGCAACTGGCGATGACGAAGCTCATCCTGCCCGAGCTGGGGCACCTGGTGCGGGAAGCGTCGCGGTAGGGACTGGGGGCTGGGCGCTGGGCGCTGCTCCGACGCGCCTCTCGCCGCGTTGGTGCTGTGCCAGCGAGACCGTCCGACAGACCAGCGCCTAGCACCCAGTCGCCAGCGCCTGAGGCACACACGATGACCCACATGCGCCCGATCAGGGAGACGATCACGCTCGAGGCGGCGCGCGAGATCATCGACCGCGTCATCAAGCCCATGGAGCGCACCGAACGTGTCCGTGCGGACCTGGCCAGCGGCCGCGTCGTCTCGCGCGCCGTTGAGGCGCAGGCCGACGTGCCTCCGTTCACGCGCGCGGCGATGGACGGATATGCCGTCCGCGCCGCCGATACGGTTGGCGCGTCAACGCACGAGCCGCGCACGCTCGCCAGGGTGGAAACGGTCTACACCGGGCAGGTGCCAACGAAGGTCGTCGGCCAGGGGCAGTGCACCGAGATCGCCACCGGCGCCCCGGTGCCGGACGGCGCGGACGCGGTCGTGATGGTCGAGGAGACCGACAAGGACGCGGGCGGGGCGGTTCGCGTGTTCAGCCCGGTCTACCCCGGCCAGAACGTGACGAAGCAGGGCGCCGACATCCGCGCGGGCCAGCTGGTGCTGGCCCCGGGCGACGTCCTGAACCCCAGCCGCATCGGCGCCATCGCGGCGCTCGGCGTCATCGACGTCGAGGTCTACGCCCGGCCCCGCGTCGCGATCCTCTCGACCGGCAACGAGGTGGCCGAGCCGGGCGCCCCGCTCGCGCCCGGGCACATCTACGACATCAACAGGTTCACCCTCAGCGCGGTGCTTCGCGACCACGGCGCCGTCCCGGTGCCCTATCCCACGGCCCCGGACACGATCCCGGAACTCGAACGCGCCATCGAGGCCTGCTCCGCCGAGGACCTCATCCTCTTCTCCGGCGGCAGCTCGGTCGGCGAGCGCGATCTCATCCTCGACGTCGTCGAGCGCATGGGCGAGGTGCTCTTCCACGGCATCGCGGTCAAGCCCGGCAAGCCGACGCTCTTCGGCACGGTCGCCGGCAAACCCGTCTTCGGCATGCCCGGCTACCCCACCTCCTGCCTGTCGAACGCCTACATGCTGCTAGTCGCACCCGTCCGGCGCATGGCGCGGCTGCCCGAGTGGACGCCTCGCGTGATCCGCCTGCCGCTCGGCCAGCGCATCGTCTCGACGACGGGGCGGCACCAGTTCTACACCGTGCGGGTCGTGGACGGGCAGGCGATGCCCGCGTTCAAGGCGTCCGGCGACATCACGAGCATGTCGCAGGCCGACGGCTACATCGAAATCCCGGCGCAGGTGGACGTCGTCGAGAAGGGCGAGGTCGTCGCCCTCACGCTCTTCTGAGAAGGGGTCGGGTCTAATTATGCAGACGGCCGATCTCTGCTAACGATTCTGTCGCACGCACCGGGATTCGTCCGAATGGAGAGCCGACATGCCGCGTGACCAGAGCACAACACTCGAGGCTGGCGACCGCGCGCCGCTCTTCACGCTCCCCAACCAGAAAGGCGTGCCCGTGTCGCTGGCCGAAGCGCTGGCGAAAGGCCCGGTCGTCCTCGGCTTCCACCGGGGTACCTGGTGACCGAACTGCCGTCGCCGGTTCGGCGACCTGGCGCGGAACGCAGGACACTACCGGGCGCTCGGCGCGACGGTGATGGCCGTCGTCGCGCAACGCTCCGAGAAGGTGAAACGCCACATCGAGGACACGGGGCTGCCCCTCGATCTGCTCATCGATGACACGCGCGAGGTGGTGAAGGCCTACGGCGTGTGGCACCAGATCGGCTTCGACGCCTGGAACATCTCGAGGCCGGCGCTGTTCATCATCGATCGCGGCGGGATCGTTCGTTACGCGTTCGTGGCAGATTGGCAGGCGGAGTTCCCGGAGCACGAAGTCATCGTCGCGGAGTTGGCGAAAGCGGGGGGATAGAACTCAGAATCCGGAATTCAGAATCACGACTCGGAGACCAGAAACCAGGAGCCTGAACCTGGAGAGCGGCCGCCGTCGAGCGTAACCGTCTCAAAGCCGCAAGGGGCGACGACTCGCGTGGCACGTGTCGCCGCCCCTGCAGCTGTTCGTCTTCCAGATTCTGAATTCCGGCTTCTGGATTCTGCCTCGAGCGCGAAGCGCTATCGAGTGTACCGCTTCGCGACCTCGCTCCAGTTCACCACGCTCCACCACGCGTCCACGTAGTCGGCGCGCCGGTTCTGGTACTTCAGGTAGTAGGCGTGCTCCCACACGTCGATGCCCATCACGGTCTGCCGGCCCTCCATGATCGGGTTGTCCTGGTTCGGCGTGCTCTCGATCGTCAGCTTGCCGCCGGTGTTGACGAGCCACGCCCAGCCGCTGCCGAACCGCCCGAGGGCGGCCTTCTTGAACTCGCCCTTGAACGCCTCGAAGCTGCCGAAGGCCGCCTTGATGGCATCGGCCAGCGGGCCCGAAGGCTCGCCGCCGGCCTTCGGGGCCATGATCTGCCAGAACATCGCGTGGTTCACATGGCCGCCGCCGTTGTTGCGCACCGCCGTGCGGACCGACTCGGGCACCCTGGACAGGTCGCGGACGAGGTCGTCGGCCGACAGGCTCTGCAGCTCCGGGGCCTTCTCGAGCGCCGCGTTCAGGTTCGACACGTACGTGGCGTGGTGCTTGCCGTGGTGGATCTGCATCGTCATGGTGTCGATGAACGGCTCGAGGGCGTCGAATGCGTACGGCAGGGGCGGCAGTTCGTGGGCCATCTCGTGATCTCCTTTTCGCCGAAGCTCGCTCGGAGCGGCTGGACGGTTCGCCAGACGCGGATCGCGGCAAATCCGACCTGCCGCGACCTGTTTAAGAGACGCAGCCCGGGCTGGTTTGGTGACACGCGGCCTCGGCAGCCCGGCCCGGCAGGTTCGCGTCACGGCACCGGCGGCGTCAGGAATCCGCAACAGCAGGATCCGCGACGGTGGTTTGACACCCTTTTCCCTGCCGCGTAGGATGCGCGACGAAGCGGGCCGGCGTGGTTGTCCCGCGGGGAGGCGCATGATGTCGGGCGACAACTCCATGAACCGCAGGCAGTTCCTTCGGAAGACGGCCCTGGCGGCCGCGGCGGCGTCCGCCGCAAGCGCGCCGCGCAAGACGGCCGCCCAGATCAACAACGCGGCCGGCGTTTCGCTCCGGCAGGTCAACCTCGGCTTCATCGGCATCGGCATCCGCGGCACGCAGCTGATGGAAGCAGCCTCCGGCATCGCCGGCGTCCAAGTGCGGGCCGCGGCCGACTGCTACAAGGGCCATCTCGACCGCGCGGCGGAACTCATCACGCCGCCCCCGGCCGTCACGGGCGACTACACGGAGATCCTCGCGCGCCCGGACATCGACGCCATCGTCATCGCCACGCCCGACCACTGGCACCTCAGGATCCTCCAGGAGGCCCTCGCCGCCGGGAAGCACGTGTACGTGGAGAAGCCGATGACGCACGCGTGGGAGGAAGGCGAGGCCTTCATCTCGGCCGTCGAGAAGAGCGGCAAGGTCGTCCAGGTCGGCAGCCAATACATGAGCATGGCCGGCGCGAAGCGGGCGGCGGAAATCATCAAGAGCGGCCGGCTCGGCCAGATCGCCCTCGTCGAGGGCAGGATCCACCGGAACGCGCCCACGGGCGCCTGGTACTATCCGATTCCGCCGGATGCCTCCCCCTCGACGGTGGACTTCAAGCGGTTCCTCGGGCCCGCGCCGGCGCGGGAGTTCGACCTCCGGCGCTTCTTCCAGTGGCGGCTGTTCTGGGACTACTCGGGCGGCCTGCCCACGGACCTGTTCACGCACCTGATCACGGCGACGCACCAGTTGATGGGCGTCCAGGAACCCGACACGGTCTTCGCCTTCGCCGACGTCTACCACTGGAAGAACTACCGCGAGGTGCCCGATCAGATGACCGCGATGGCCAGGTACGCGGAGGGCTTCGTCCTTCGGCTCACGAGCACGGCCTTCAACGGCCACCCGGGCCCGCTCCTCACCTTCTACGGCAGCGAAGGAACGATGGAGTACGACGGCGACTCGTTCAAGCTCTTCCACGAGCCCCGTTCGGAGAGCTTCGGCTACTCGACGCACTCGTGGCCGAAGGCGACGACGGCGAGGTTCAGGGACCTGATGAACCTGAACGACCGCCTGGTTCCCCTCGACGCGCCGGACGCCGCCGACCCGGTCGAGTACCGCTCGCCAGGCGAGGAGGACTCCACGCGGGCGCACATGAGGAACTGGATCGAAGCCATCCGGACCGGCGGGAAGCCCATCGAGGACGTTCGGTTCGGCCACCACGCGGCGCTCGTCGGCCACATGTGCAACCTGTCGTTCAAGGCCGGGAAGCCCGCGCGGTGGAACAAGGCGACGAGGAAAGTCGAAGTCTGAGGCTCCGGGGACTCCGGGGTCAGATCTGGCCCCGGTTCCCCGGTTGGTGTACACTCAAGCCAGTCAGCCCGGTCGGTTGATCAGGGAAGCTGGGTGCAAAGCCCACACGGTCCCGCCACTGTAAGCGGGGAGCGCGCGCGATTGCGGCGGCCGCACGACGGCTGCCCGTCACGGTGCCGGAAGGCGCTGGAAGACGAAACGCGCGCGTGACGATCCGCGAGTCAGGAGACCTGTCGATCCGGCCGCCACACTCACTCCTCCGCAGGGCCCCGCCCCACGGGTCCCGGGCGGAACCATCGGTGCGAGGTCACACCGAGAGGAGGTCGCGTGCGCCCGGTTTCTGCATTCTCTCTCATCTGCTCCGTCCTTCTCCTTCTTACGGCCGGCGTGTCGCCGGCCAGCGCGCTGTCCCCGGCTGCGCCCGCGGACGGCGAGCCGTCCCTCCACGGACGCGTCCTCGACCCGTCGGGTCAGCCCGTCGCCGCCGCGCGGGTCAGCCTGCGTTCGGCGTCGGGCACGCTGCGCCACACCCTCAGCCTGGCAGACGGGTCGTTCGCCTTCGACGGGCTCGGCCCGGGCGCGTACGACCTGACGGCGGCTGTTGACGGCTTCTCGGCCGGCATCGTCCCCGCGGTCGTCGAGCCTGGCGCGGCGCTCCGCATCGACATCCCGCTTCGCCTCGCCGCCCTGACGGACACGATCCTGGTCACGGCATCCGTCATCGAGGTGCCGCGCGCGGAAGCGCCGGCGGGCGTGGTGGCCCTGACGCGCCGCGATCTCGAGGACCGGCAACTGGACACCGTCGCCGACGCCCTTCGCCTCGTGCCCGGACTGGCGGTCGTGCCGACGGGCGGGCTCGGCAGCGTGACGTCTGTCTTCCCGCGCGGCGGCGAGTCCGACTTCACGCTCGTGCTGGCGGACGGCGCCAAGCTGAACGCCTTCGGCGGAGGAATCGACTTCGGCCACCTGACGACGTTCGGCATCGACCAGATCGAAGTCGTCCGGGGTCCGCAGAGCGCGGTGTTCGGCGCCGACGCGGTGGGCGGCGTGATTCACCTGCGGTCGAAGGTGGGCGGCCCTCCAGCCTGGAACACTCTCCTCGAGGCCGGATCGCGCGGGACGACGCGCGCCGCTATCGGATCGACGGGCTCCGTGGGCGCGCTCGACTGGGGCGTGAGCGCCGAGCGGGTCGAGAGCGACGGCTGGACGGGCGCGGCCCCGAACGTCGCGCTGGGCAGGGTGACGAACGACGACTACCAGGCAAGAATGCTCTCGGCAGCCGCGGCGTGGCGGGCCGGCTCCGGCTCGGTCGTCCGCGCCTCGGGGCGCTTCGGCAGGAACGAGCGAGGCTACCCGGGGCCATTTGGCGCGGATCCGATCGGCGCCTACGGCGGCATCGACGCCGTCTCGCGAGGCACGAACACGTTCAAGGCGGGCTCGCTGGAGTTCACCCGCGAGTGGGGCCCGGCAACGGCCGTGCGGCTTCACGCCAGCGCCGGCGACGAGGAGTCGATCTTCGCCAGCCCGTACGGCGAGTCCGCGTCGCGGACGCGCCGGTACGCCGCCCGCGGCCAGTTCGATCGCGCCCTCTCCGCGGCGCTCAGCGCATCGGCAGGCGCGGCCGTCGAGTTCGAGCGCGCCGACAGCACGTTCATCACCGGCGTGGACGCGCAGCAGGTTCCGGTGAAGCGGCGGGTGGAGGGCTACTTCGCCGAACTGCGCTGGCGCTCGGCCTCCCGCCTGTTCGTGACAGCCGGCCTGCGCGTCGAGCACATCGTGCGCAGCGCGCTCGAAGCGGACCCGTGGGCGTGGGAGCCGCGCCCGGCCATGAAGACGGACGGCCTCGTCTCGGCCAACCCCCGCGCCGCATTCAGCTACTACCTGCGGACCTCGAACGAGAGCGCGGGCAACTGGACGCGCCTCCACGCCAGCGCCGGCACGGGCATCAGGCCGCCGGCCGCCCTGGAGATCGCCTTCACCGACAACCCGGGCCTCAGGCCCGAGCGCAGCCGGAGCGCCGAGGCCGGCGTCGAGCAGGCGCTGGCCGGTGGCCTGATCGTGGCGGACGCCACGGTGTTCGGCAACCGCTACGACGACCTCATCGTGGCCGTCGGCCGCGCGCTCCAGGACTACAGCCAGTTCCGCAGCGACAACATCTCGAACGCCCGGGCGGGCGGCGTCGAGGCGTCACTGGCCCTGCGCACGAAGCTCGGCCTCGAGTTCCGCGCGGCCTATTCCTTCGTGGACACGGCCATCCTGGCGGTGGACCGCTCGACCGGCACGGCGCCGGCGCCCTTCGCGGTCGGCGACTGGCTCGTCCGCCGGCCTCGCCACCAGGCGAGCGCGGACATCGTGTGGCGCCACGCCCTCGCCACGCTGTACGTGCGCGCGGGCGGGCGCTCGCGCGTCCTCGACGTCGAGCCGAACTGGGGCGCGTCGGGGGGCCTCTTCCACTCGCCGGGCTTCGCGGTGGCCAACGCCGGCGCCGCGATCCGCCTGACGCGCCACGCGGACCTCGTCGTCCGCGCCGACAACCTGTTCGACAAGCGCTACGAGTCGGCACTCGGCTACCCCGCTCCTCGCCGCGCCCTCTCAGCCGGAGTGCGCCTTGCTGCGCGCCGTTGACGCCACCTACGTCCACGGCCGAAACCTGGCCGCCGGGGCCGGCGGCCGCCGTGCGTCGCCGCCGCCGGCGGCTGGGGCGGCCGGCCCTGCGCCGCCTGCGCCCGCCCTGCCTGGCGTCCAGGGCGTCACAATGGCCATCGACCGCGGCCGCATCGTCGGCATCCTCGGCCCCAACGGGTCCGGCAAGACGACGCTGCTGCGGCTGCTGGCGGGGATGCTCAAGCCGGACGCGGGAACGGTCACGCTGGAAGGCAGGAGCCTGGCGTCCATCCCGCGCGCCGCGCTGGCGCGTTCGATCGCGGTCGTGCCGCAGGAGACGCATCTCGCCTTCGACTACTCGGTGCTCGAGATCGCCCTCATGGGGCGCTACCCGCACCTCGGCACCTTTCAGCTCGAAGGGCCGCGTGATCTGGCCGTCGCGCGGGAGGCGCTGGTTGCGACGGGCACGGCCTCGCTCGAGCGCCGCCGCTTCTCCACCCTCTCCGGCGGCGAAAAGCAGCGCGTCGTCATCGCGAGCGCCCTGGCGCAGGAGGCCGAGATCCTGCTGCTCGACGAGCCGACCGCGTCGCTGGACGTCGGCTCGCAGTTCGACGTCTCGGCGCTGCTCGCGCGGCTCAACCGCGATCGCGGCCTGACCATCGTCGTTGCCACGCACGACCTGAACTTCGCCGCCGCGCTCTGCGGGTCGCTCGTTATGCTGTCGGCCGGGCGCCTCATCGCGTCGGGCCCCACCGGCGAGACGCTCACGAGCCTGTCCATCCAGGCGTTGTACGGCGTCGTGGCCGACGTGTACCCGCACCGCGCCGCGGGCCACCTGACGGTCGTGCCGCTCCGGAGGATCCGCCGTGACTGACGTGCGCCGCCGGCTCGCCGCGGCGGTTGCCGCCTTCGGCGCGCTGGCGGCGGCCGCCGTCCTCGCGGCGCCGCTGGCCGGCTCCACGCCCATCCGGCTGGATCGCGTGTTCGACCGCTCGGTCCCGTTCGCCGACAACGTGGACGCGCAGATCTTCTTCATCGCCCGCCTGCCCCGGGCGCTCGCCGGCGCGCTGGTCGGCGCGTCGCTGGCAGCGGCGGGCGTGGTCTTCCAGGCGCTGCTGCGCAACCCGCTCGCCACCCCGTTCACGCTGGGCGTCTCGGCGGGATCCGCCCTGGGCGCCATGCTGGCGATCACGCTGCGCCTGCACCTGTCGCTCTGGGGCGTGTCGGCCGTCACCGCCGCGAGCTTCGCCGGCGCCGTGTGCGCGGTGGCCATCGTCTACGGCATGGCCCGGGCGCGGCACAGCGGGTTCTCGACCAACGTGCTGCTGCTCGCCGGCGTCACGCTGAACGCGTTCTTCTCGGCGCTGATCCTGTTCGTGCAGTACGTCGCCGATTCCGCCGAGGCGCTGCGGACCGTGCGGTGGCTGATGGGCAACCTCGACGTCGCCGGCTACCGGCCCATCCTGGCGGCCCTGCCGCTTTGCGCGCTTTCCTTCGCCGCCTTCGCGTGGCTCCCGCGGGCGCTGAACCTCCTCAGCCTCGACGCCGACGCCGCCGCCTCGCGCGGCATCGACGTGCTGCGCGCGCAGCGCGTGGCGTTCTTCAGCGCGTCGATGGCCACCGGCGCCGCCGTCTCCCTCGGCGGCCCCATCGGGTTCATCGGCATCATCGTCCCCCACCTGGTTCGCCTGATCGTCGGCGCGGACCACCGCGTGACCCTTCCGGCATCCGCTCTGTTCGGAGCGGCGTTCCTCGTCGGCGCCGACGTCGCGGCCCGCACCGTGATGGCGCCCGTCGAGCTGCCTGTCGGCATCATCACCGCCCTCGTCGGCGGGCCGTTCTTCCTTTGGCTGCTCGTGAGGGCGCGCTAGTGACAGCGACAGAGGGCAAGGGACCGGGGGTTGGGGGCTGGGGACCGGGGGCCGGGCGCCGGGCGCTTGGCGTGAGGGGCCGGGCGCGCACGCCGGCGCGGGGCGTCTTCGCCGCGGCTTGTCTCGTGGCCGTCGCCGTCCTGCTTCAGCTTCCGGGTGGAGCCCGGGGCCCTCAGGCCCCGGGGCGGGTTCCCCAGCGCATCGTCTCGATCGTTCCTTCCGCGACCGAAGTGCTGTTCGCCATCGGCGCCGGGCCGCGCGTGGCGGCGGTGGGCAGCTTCGAACGATTCCCGCCGGAGGTCGAGCGGCTCCCGCGCGTGGGCGCGCTGCTGGACCCGGACGTCGAGCGGATCCTGTCGCTGCGGCCGGATCTCGTCGTGGTGTACGCCAGCCAGACGGACTTGCGGGCGCAGCTCGGCCGGGCCGGCATCCCCGTGTACGTCTACACGCACGGCTCGCTTGCGGACATCACGGCCGGGATGCGGGACCTCGGCGCGCGGCTTGGTCTCGCCGCGCAGGCCGAGTCGGCGGCGGCGGCGGTAGAGCGCGATCTCGCCGCTGTTCGCGCCAGCGTCGCGGGCCTGCCGCGGCCGCGCGCGCTGCTGGTCATCGGGCGGGAGCCGCGGGCGCTGCGAGCCATCACGGTGAGCGGGGGGGTCGGCTTCCTTCACGACCTGCTCGATCTCGCGGGCGCCGACAACGCGTTCGGGGACGTGCCGCGCGAGTCGACGATGGCGGCGACCGAGGCAATCCTGGCCAGGCGGCCGGACGTCATCATCGAGCTGCACTACGACGAGCGCGCCACGGAGCGCGACGCCGACCTCGAGCGGCTCGCCTGGAAGGCGCTCCCGGGCGTGCCGGCCGTGAAGAACGGCCGCGTTCACGTCCTGTACGGGGGAGCGTTCGTGGTCCCCGGCCCGAGGGTGGTGCTGACGGCGCGCGCCTTCGCCCGACTCCTGCATGGGGTCAGATCCGGAATTCCGTCGTCAGGCACCGCGTCCGCGCCAGGCGCCGGAATTCCAGATCTGACCCCAGTCACTTGACGACGATGCTGTTCTTGAGCTGCGCCTGGCGGTCGCGCTCGGCCTGGAGGGCCTTGCGCCGATCCTCCTCCGCGCGCCTGGCCCGGGAGCGCTGCGCGGAGCGATCCAGGATCATCCTGGTGCCGCTCCTGGTCGCCCTGTTGAGCCACACGACCGGTGCGCGGAACTCAGCGGGCGTCAGCACGTTCCGCATGTCGGAGTAGCTGGGCGCGCTGTACGGGATGCGGCCGGTGTCCATGTCGTACATCTCGAACAGCGAGAAGGGCGGCGCGAGACCCAGCACCTCGACGTAGTACTCGAGCTTCAGCGGCGCCCGGGACGAGGGCGGCGGCGGGGCCTGGCTGAGCCCTCGCTTGATCCGCTCGAGCGACACCGCCGACACGGCGGCCTCGGCGGGTGACCGCGGCGCGTCGGCCGGCGCCTGGGTCGAGATCCCCGCCTGCGGCTGTTCCGGGGCCCGGGCGGGCGATGCGGACGTGGGCCGGGGCTTTTCGGTTGGCGCGGCAGCCGGCTCCGGCTGGGCGTCCGACGCAACGGGCGAGAGGCCGCACGCGAGGGCAAGCGCGCAAATCGCAACGGCCCGCATCGGTCTCCTGGCGCCTCCGGGCCCGCCGGGAAGCCGCCTGTCACGCTCCGCGCCGGGCCCCCACGCAGATTCTACTCCCCCAGGCGCGACTTCCGCTCCTCCAGCCAGGCCAGCAGGATGGCCTCGAGCCTGGACTCGTTCGACGCCTGGGGATCATCGTCGAACCCCTCGAGGCCGAGCACGCGCCCGCGCAGGTCGGCGAAGCGCACGGCCAGCGGATCGTCGTCCGGATACTGCTCGTCCAGCGCGATGCCGATCTCCTCCGCGTCGGTCCACTTCATGGCAGCCTCTCGCGCTTCGCCCCGTCAGAACCCGGCTCGGCGGCCGGCGCCGCCTCGGAGGCTCCGGCGCGCCTTCCGAGGCGGATCCCGCCCCCTTCCTGGACGTAGTTGCGCGTGTACATCGGGATCTCGCACACGACGTCGCCGTGCACGACGGCCTGGCAGCCGAGGCGCGACTGCGGGGTCAGGTCCCACGCCGTGTCGAGGCGGTCGGCCTCGTCATCCTGCATGTCGCTGAGGTTCCCGGCTCCCTCGCGCACGATGACGTGGCAGGTCGTGCACGCGCAGCTGCCGCCGCAGGCGTGCTCGAGCGGCACGTCGAGGTTCTTGGCGATGTCCAGCAGCGACCCCTGCAGGCCGTGGTGGGAGTACGGAAGCGACGGGAGATCCACGTCGAAGGTGCGCTCCTGCCCCTCGACGATGAACGTGACTGTCGGCATCTAGCGCCCCTCGGCGGCGACGTCTGCGGCGGCCCGGCCGGCCAGCGCCGCCTGGACGGTCCGGTTCATCATCACTTCGGCCAGGTGCCGCGTCACCTGGTTGAGGGCGGCCGCCTTCACCTGGATGGCGTAGCGGTCGCCGCCGCCCATCGACTGTTTGAGATCGGCGAGCGCCGCGTGGATGAGCACCAGTTCCTTCGGGTCGAGGTCGGCGGCGGCGATCGCCCCGAACTCCGGCCGCCTGAGCGCCTTCTCCGTCGCGGCGATGATCGTCTCGGCCTCGTTCCTGGCGTCGATGAGCATCCGCGCCTCGACGTCCTCCTGGGCGTGCTCGAACGACTCGATGAGCATCCGCTCGACTTCCTCGTCGGTGAGCCCGTAGGAGGGCTTGACCTCGATGGTCTGCGCGATCCCCGTGCGCAGCTCGCGGGCGGAGACGCTCAGGATGCCGTTCGCGTCGATCTGGAACCGCACCTGGATGCGCGGCAGGCCCGCGGGCATGGGCGGAATGCCGCGCAGCTTGAACCGGCCCAGCGACCGGTTGTCGGAGGCCATTTCGCGCTCGCCCTGCAGGATGTGGATGTCCACGGCCGTCTGGTTGTCCACGAACGTCGTGAACATCTCGCCGCCGCTCGCCGGGATGGTGGAGTTGCGCAGGATGATCTTCGACACCACTCCGCCCATCGTCTCGATGCCGAGCGAGAGCGGCGTCACGTCGAGCAGCAGCATCTCGCGGCGGCCGCTGACGAGGATGTCCGCCTGGACCGCCGCGCCGATCGCGACGACTTCGTCCGGGTTGAGATCCGTGTGCGGCGCTCGGCCGAACAGCCGCTCCACTTCGCGGCGCACCAGAGGCACGCGGGTCGAGCCGCCGACCAGGACCGCCTCGTCCACCTGGCCCGGATCCAGCCCCGCGTCGGCCAGCGCCTTGCGGCACGGCTCGAGCGTCCTGGCCACGACCGGCCCGATGATTGCCTCGAATTCGTCGCGCGTCAGGCGCCGGCTGTACGGCCCGGCCCGCCCGGGCAGGCTGTCGATCTCGATGCGGGTCTCCTCGAACTCGGACAGGTCCAGCTTCGCCTGGATGACGGCCTTCCGGATCGCCTGAACGGCTTCCGGGGCCGCAGCCGGATCAATCCCGGTGTCGCGCGCCACCATCTCGACGAGCAGGCGGTCGAAGTCGTCGCCGCCGAGGTGCGTGTTGCCGTTCGTCGCCAGCACCTGGAACACGCCGTCCTCGATCCTGAGGATCGAGATGTCGAAGGTCCCGCCGCCCAGGTCGTAGACGGCCACGACGCCCTGCCGCCGCCTGTCCAGGCCGTAGGCCAGGCACGCGGCGGTCGGCTCATTGACGATGCGAAGGACCTCGAGGCCCGCCAGCCGCCCGGCGTCGCGCGTGGCGGTGCGCTGGGCGTCGTTGAAGTACGCCGGCACCGTGATGACGGCGGCGGAGACCTCCGGGTCGATGTCGCCCTCCCTGGCGAAGAAGGCCTCGGCGCGGCGCTTCAGCTCGCGGAGGATGAAGCTCGAGATCTCGGGCGGCGTGAACGTCCGCTCGCCCAGGCGGACGCGGATGACGCTCCCGGGATCGCCGCCCAGCTTGAAGGGCAGCCACTGCTCCTCGCCCCTGGCGTCCTCGATGCCCCGGCCCATGAACCGCTTGACCGAGTACACGGAGCGCGCCGCGTCGGAGAGCAGCCGCCGCTGCGCCTCGCGGCCGACGTGGATCGCGCCGGACTCCCCGATGGACACGACCGACGGGAGCAGCCGGTCGCCGGACTCGTCGGGGATGACCGTGGTGGCGCCGTCGCGGCGGACGGCAACGAGGCTGTTCGTGGTGCCGAGATCGATGCCGACGACCCTGCTCATGTTCGCGCGCTCCCGGCGCCGGCCTCGTGGCGCCTGACGGCCGCGAGGAGGTTCGTGAGGTAGGTCCGCTCGAGCAGCAGCGTTTCCAGCAGCCCGAGCGTCTCCCGCCGGCCCTCGGCGTCGCCCGACTCCAGGCTGGCGTCGTGGGCCTGCGCCAGCTCGAGGAGCCGCCGCTCGTGGGCCTCGAGCGTCGCCTCGACCGGCCGACGCGCCTCGTCGAGGCGCGCCGCGACGGCCTCCGCCGGCACGCCCGACTCCCGCAGCTCCTCCACCGCCTCCAGCTCCTCGTTCAGCGCGAACACCTCCTCGAGCAGGCCCTGCGGCACGGCTGAGGCTGCCTCGCGCGACTGCTTCGGCGCGAACCCTTCCAGCTTCAGCAGGTACTCCAGGCGCGCGGCCGGATCGCGCAGCGTGCGGTGCGCGTCGTTCAGGTACGACGCGCGCTCGAGGCTCGCCAGGCGCTCGGCGGGGGGCGCGTTGTGGAAGTAGTCGGGGTGGAACAGCCGGCTGAGCGCGCGGTAGCGCTGGTCGAGCTCCTGGACGTCCAGGACGAGGCGCCGGCGGAGCCCGAAGAAGGTGAAGTAGTCGCCAAGGCGGCCGAGCGTCATGAGGCGGTCGCAGCGCGGGCAGACGTGGACGTCCACCGGCGCCTCGCTGCCGCAGTGCCTGCACTTGTCGATGGGAACGGCTTTGGTGTCCGGCTGCATAGTCAGGATCGAAGAGAAGCCCCGCCGGCTGCCCGGCGGGGCTTCATGCCGCCCGGGCCGGCGTGGGGGCCGCGCTGACCCGGTCCGGGCGCGCCTGCGAGCCGGCGAACGCCCGCCGGCGTGAACCGCTCAGACGGTGAAGGAGCTGCCGCAGCCGCACGAGGCCTTGGCGTTCGGGTTGACGAAGTGCAGCCCTTTGCCCATCAGCGCCGAGTCGTACTCGAGCGTCGTCCCCGTCAGGTAGATGAGGCTCTTCTTGTCGACGAAGAGGCGCGTCCCCCCCGCGCCCTCGATCACCTCGTCGCCGAGGCGCGCTTCCTTTTCCCAGCTGAACGTGTAGCTGAGGCCCGAGCAGCCGCCGCCCTTGATGCCCACGCGCAGCCCGCCGTCGGTGATGCCCTGCTTCGCCATCAGCTTCCGGATGTGCGACGCCGCCTTCTCGGTGACGGCGATCATGACGACGGCCCCGCCTGCTGCTTCTGCTGGTAGTCCGCGATCGCCGCCTTGATGGCGTCCTCCGCCAGCACCGAGCAGTGGACCTTCACCGGCGGCAGCGACAGCTCGGCCACGATGTCCGTGTTCTTGATCGTCAGCGCCTCGTCCACCGTCTTGCCCTTCAGCCATTCCGTCGCCAGGCTCGAGCTCGCAATCGCCGAGCCGCAGCCGAAGGTCTTGAACTTGGCCTCGTCTATCACGCCCGTCTCCGGGTTGACCCGGACCTGCAGCTTCATCACGTCGCCGCACTCGGGCGCGCCGACCAGCCCCGTGCCCACCGTCGGGTCCTGCTTCGGCAGCGATCCCACGTTGCGCGGGTTGTTGAAGTGATCCACGACCTTGTCCGAATACGCCATCCGCCCATCTCCACCGCGGCGCCAGGCCCCGCGGCCCGGCTGGTTTCGTCCCGCCGACGCCGGGGCCCGCCCTCCGGCCCCCGGCTTCGTCCCTAGTGCTCCCGCCACTCCATCTTCGCGAGGTCCACGCCGTCCTTCGCCATTTCGTACAGCGGCGACATCTCCCGCAGCTTGCGCACGACCGCCACGACCTTGCCGGCCACGTAGTCCACTTCATCCTCGGTGTTGAAGCGGCCGAGGCCGAAGCGGATCGAGGAGTGCGCCAGGTCGTCGCCCGTTCCGAGGGCCTTCAGCACGTAGGACGGCTCCAGGCTCGCCGACGTGCAGGCCGAGCCCGACGACACCGCCACGTCGTTGATGCCCATGAGCAGCGACTCGCCCTCGACGTAGGCGAAGCTGATGTTCAGGTTGCCGGGCAGGCGGTGCTCCATCGATCCGTTGACGTGCAGCTCGTCGAGGCCCGCGTGCAGCTTCGCGTTCAGCCGGTCGCGAAGCGCCCTGATCCTGGCGCTCTCCTGCGCCATCTCGAGGCGGCACAGCTCCGCGGCCTTCCCGAAACCGACGATGCCCGGGACGTTGAGCGTGCCCGAGCGCATGCCCCGCTCGTGCCCGCCGCCGTCGATGATGGGCGACAGCAGCACGCGCGGCTGGCGCCGGCGGACGTACAGGGCGCCCACGCCCTTCGGGCCGTACATCTTGTGCGCGCTGATCGACGCCAGATGCGCGTTGCACGCGTTCACGTCGAAGGGCACCTTGCCCGCCGCCTGCACCGCGTCGGTATGGAAGAGGACGCCTCGCTCCTTCGCCATCGCCCCGATCTCGGCGACGGGCTGCAGCACCCCGATCTCGTTGTTCGCCGCCATGATCGTGATGAGGACCGTCTTCGCCGTGATGGCGTCGCGGAGCGCGTCGAGATCGACGAGGCCGTCCGGCTTCACCGGCAGGTACGTCACCCGGAAGCCTTCCTTCTCCAGGCGCTTGCAGGTGTCGATGACGGCCTTGTGCTCGGTCAGCGCCGTGATGACGTGATCGCCCTTCTCGCGATACATGTAGACGGCGCCCTTGATGGCGAGATTGTCCGACTCGGTGGCGCCGCTCGTGAAGACGATCTCCTTCGGGTTCGCGCCGATGAGATCGGCCACCTGCTTGCGCGCGGCCTCGACCGCCTCTTCCGCCTCCCACCCGTACCGGTGGTTGCGGCTCGCCGCGTTGCCGAAGCGCTCCGTGAAGTAGGGCAGCATCGCCTCGAGGACCCGTGGATCCACCGGAGTCGTCGCCTGGTTGTCGAAGTAAATCGGGAACTTCAGCATATGGGTTTCGTTTACGCTCGAATGGCAGCCTGCGCGAGCCGGGCCGGCTCGCGAGGGTCGGCTCCAGGCGCGCTGTCGGCCAGGTCGCCGGCCAGCTCGGACACCGACGTGCCCGCCAGGGCGGAGAGGATGATGCTCGAAATGCGCCAGAGCGGGTCACGCACGTTGCACTTCTCGTACTGGCCGCAGCAGTCCGCGTCCGAGGAACACGCCGTCACCGAGACGGGGCCGTCAATCGCCTGGATCACGTCCGCCAGCGAGATGCTCTCCGCCGCCTGCGACAGCCTGTAGCCTCCCCGCGCGCCCTGCTGCGACGCGAGCAGGCCCCGTCGCACCAGCCGCTGAAGCACCTTGGCCATGAGCTCCATGGGAATGTCGTAGGTCTCGGCGATCTCCCGGGCGCTCGCCGAGCCAGGCTGCTGGGCTAGGTGCGCCATGGCGATCAGCGCGTAGTCGGCTTTCTTCGACAGTCTAAGCATAGGTTCCCGCCGATATGCGACCCCTACAGTCCCAGATTAACGCTGAATACAAGACCGGTCAAGTCGGGATTTGTGGTGGCGAGGAGGCGCCTGGCCTGGCACCTCCTGCATCTCCTGGATCCCCCTCTCCTGGATCCCCATCTCCTGTATCCTCTCCCCATGCAGCCTGGTTCCGGCTTTTCCGGAGAAGAGCTGGAGCGGTACGCCCGCCAGCTCGTGCTGCCGGGCGTCGGCGTCGAAGGGCAGCGGCGGCTGAAGGCGGCCCGCGTCCTCTGCGTCGGCGCCGGCGGCCTGGGCTCTCCCGCGAGCCTCTACCTCGCCGCGGCGGGGGTCGGCACGATCGGCCTCGTGGACAGCGACCGGGTATCGTTGAGCAACCTGCAGCGCCAGGTGCTGTACGGCACGCCCGAGATCGGCGCGCCGAAGACCGCGCCGGCCCGCGTCCGCCTGGAGACGCTCAATCCCCACGTCTCGGTCGAACCCCACCAGGTCGCGCTGGCGGCCGGAAACGCGGTGGATCTCCTGGGGCGATACGACATCGTCCTCGACTGCTCGGACAACTTCCCGACGCGCTACCTGATCAACGACACGTGCGTGCTCCTGGACAAGCCGGACGTCTTCGGGGCGGTCTTCATGTTCGAGGGGCAGGTGTCGGTGCTCGGCCGGCGCGGCGGTCCGTGCTATCGGTGCGTCTTTCCCGAGCCTCCGCCCCCGGAAATCGAACCTTCCTGCGCCGACTCCGGCATTCTTGGCGCCCTGCCGGGGATCATCGGCGCAATCCAGGCGGCGGAGGCGATCAAGCTCATCACGGGCGTCGGCGAGCCGCTCGTCGGCCGGATGATCGTTTGCGACGCGCTCGCGATGACGTTCCGGGAGCTGGGCCTGCCCAGGAACCCCCGTTGCGCCGCGTGCGGCGAACGGCCGGCTGGCCGCGCGCTTCCCTGACCGGGGCGTCTTGCTCCTTGTCCCTTGCCCCTGTCTCTCGCCCCCGGTACACTGCCGCCATGCGCCTTCCTCTCTTCGCCATGGAGCGGATGCAGTCCACGTGGGAGAACCTCGTGGACTACAACCTCTCTGAGAGCGGCGTCCGCCCGATGCGCGTCGAGGAGCTGCTCGACAGCGACGCCGATCGCGCCGCCTTTTTCGCCCAGGAGCTCGCCTACAACCAGTCGAACGGCACGATCGCGCTTCGCGAGCGCATCGCGGCGATGTATCCGGGCGCCACGATCGAGCACGTGGAGGTCACCAACGGCGGCTCGGAGGCGAACTTCGTCTCGATGTGGCACCTCGTCCGGCCGGGTGACGAGGTGGTGAGCATGGTCCCGAACTACGGCCAGACGCTGGGCCTCGCCGAGGGCTTCGGCGGCGCGCTCAAGCCGTGGCCGCTCCGGCTGTCGGAGGACGGCCGCCGCTGGCTGGCCGATCTCGACGGCCTCCGGGGCCTGGTGACGCCGAAGACGCGTTTGATCGTCCTGTGCAATCCGAACAATCCAACCGGCGCCCGCGTGCCGGCGGGCGACCTCGACGAGATCTGCCGGATCGCGGGGCGCGTCGGCGCGTGGGTGCTGTCGGACGAGATCTACCGCGGCGCCGAGCTGGACGGCGCCGAGACGCCGTCGGTCTGGGGGCGGTACGAACGCGTCGTCGTCACGAGCGGCCTGTCGAAGGCGTACGGCCTGCCCGGCCTGCGGGTGGGCTGGATCGTGAGCGCGCCCGAGGTCGTGGCCTCGACGTGGTCGCGCCACGACTACACGACCATCGCCCCGGGCACGCTGAGCGACCGCCTGGCGCGCGTCGCGCTCGAACCCCCGACGCGCGCGAAGATCCTCGCCCGCACGCGCCGCATTCTTCACGCCAATCTGCCCGTCATCGCGGGCTGGCTCGACGCCCGCAAGGACCGTTTCAGCTACGTTCCGCCCGAGGCCGGCGCGATCGTCTACACGCGCTATCGGGGCGGGATGAACTCCACGGGACTCGTGGAACGGCTGCGCGTGGAGAAGAGCGTGCTCATCGTGCCGGGCGATCACTTCGGCATGGACGGGCACCTGCGGATCGGGTTCGGCGGCGAGACGCGCGGCTTGCGCGAAGGCCTGGACCGCCTGGCGGATCTCCTCCAGTCGCTGCCGCTGGCCGGGGGCGCCTGAAGGCGGCAGGCCGGACCATGGTGTACCTGGACCTCCTGCTCGTCGGGTTCGGCCGCGTGGGCCGCCGCTTCACCGAGCTCCTCGAGGAGCAGTCGGTCCGCCTGCGAGGCGAGTACGACCTCTCCTGGCGCGTTGTCGGCATCGCGACCAGGCGCCACGGCACGGCGTACGACGCGCGCGGGCTCGACCTGGTCAAGGCGCGGCGCCTCGCCGGGGCGGGCGCTTCGCTGGCAAGCCTGACGGGTGCCGAGAGCGGGCGCACGATCGCCGCCGAGGCCTCGGGCCTCGCGCTCATCCGGCACGCGACGGCGGAATCGGCCGCCCGGCGCATGCCGCAGCTCGTGGTCGTCGAGACCACGACGCTCGACGTCGAGCGCGGACAGCCGGCGACGGACCACGTCATGGCCGCCCTGCGCGGGGGCGCCCACGTCGTGACAGCCAACAAGGGGCCCGTGGCCTTCGCGTACCGCGAGATCGCGTCGGCGGCCGGGGTGGCGCGCCGGCGGTTCCTCTTCGAGGGGACGGTGATGGACGGCGCCCCCCTCTTCAGCCTCGTGCGCGAGACGCTTCCAGGCGTCCGGGTGCTTGGCTTCCGCGGCATCCTGAACGCCACGACGAACTACGTGCTCACGGCGATGGAAGAGGGCCGCAGCTTCGAGCGGGCCTTGTCCGACATGCAGGAGGCGGGCATCGCCGAGGCCGACGCATCGCTCGACATCGACGGCTGGGACGCCGCCGCGAAGACGGCGGCCATCGCCAACGTGCTCATGCGCGGCAGCGTGACGCCGCGCGGGATCGAGCGAACGGGCATCCGGGACATCAGCAGCAAACGGGTGCTCGACGCCGTCTCGCGCGGCCGGCGGGTCCGGCTCGTGGCCAGCGCGGAGTGGGTGGACGACCGGCTCGCCGGCCGGGTCGCGCCCGTGGAGCTGGACGAGGCGGATCCGCTCGCGCGCCTCGCCGGGCTGCAGAACGAGGTCGTGCTGAAGACGGACCTGCTCGGCCCGATCGGCATTCTGCAGCTCGACGGCGGCCTTGCGCAGACGGCGTACGCGCTGCTGGCCGATCTCGTGACGATCGCCAAGGGGCTTTCCCGCGGCGAGACCTCGGCCGCGCCGCCGCTCCGCTGACGGGGCGGCCGGCGCCGTCGCCAAACGGCATCCGGCCGGCCCCGCGCGGGCGCCGGCGATCGGGGGCCCGGAGCCACGCCCATGTCGCTGGAACTCGCGCAGATTCGCCGCCGCGTCCAGACGCGCCTCGCCGACGTGAAGCGGGCGGCCGCCGCCAGGCGCGACCGGGCCGATGCCGCCGGGCGCGCGTACGGCACGTTCCTGTCGGCCGTCGCCATCCCCACCTTCAGCGCCGTGGCCCAGAGCCTCTCGGCCGAGGGCTACCCGTTCACGGTGACCACGCCCGGCCGCGCGGTCCGCATGACGTCGGACCGCTCGCGCCTGACCTACGTCGAGATCGGCCTCGACACGTCCGGCCCGGAGCCGCAGATCATCGCGGAGGTCGGCTGGGAGCGCGGCAGCCGCGTGTTCACCGACGAGCGGCCGGTGGCCGAGGGCACGCCGGTCGATGCGATCACCGACGAGCACGTCCTCGCGCGGCTGCTGGAGCTCTTGCCCGAGCTGGTCGAACGCTGAGGGGAACGCGCCGCCGCCCGGCGCGGGGGATCAGGCGAGGCGCTCGACGAACGACGTGTCAATGCCGTCGCGCTTCATGAGATCGAGGAACGCCGCGCGGTCGTACGCCTTGCGGTAGGCCTCGCGCGGATCGACGGCGCCGCTCTGGACGAAGGCGAGCAGGACGTCGTTCATCGGGACCATCCCGTACTTGCGGCCCGAGTCGATGGCGAGCGGCAGCTGGCCGATCTTGCCCTCCGCGATGAGCGCCCCGACCGACGGCATGTTGAAGAGCAGCTCGCGCGCGGCCACGCGGCCGCCGCCGGCCTTGCGCAGCAGGACCTGCGCCACCGCCCCGCGAAGGGCCTCCGACAGCGACAGCGCGACCTGCGTCTGCCGCTCGTAGGCCGCCGTCTCGATGAGGCGCCCGATGGCCGCGCTGGTCGTGTGAGCCGTGACGGCGCCGATGACGAGGTGGCCCGACTCGGCCGCGTCGAGGGCGACGGCCACGAGGTCCGGCGTCTTCAGGTCGTCGATCACCAGGACGTCCGGGTTCTCGCGCAGCGCCGCCCGGGCGCCGTGCAGCATCGCATCCGGATCGCTCCGCGCCTCCCGCTGGCTGACCATCGCGCGCCGGTTCTCGTGCACGAACTTGATCTCGGTCTCGATGGTGACGATGTAGTCGGAGCGCGTGCGGTTGATGAGATCGACGAAAGCCGAAATGAGCGTCGATTTGCCGCTGAGCCGCGGGCCGGCCACGATGACCAGCCCCTCCCGCTCGCCGCACAGGGCCTGGATGTCCCGGGACAGCCCGAGCTGGTCCGCCGAGATGAGCCGCGTCGGGATCAGTCGGAAGACGGCCCCGGGGCCGCGCTGGTCGCGGAAGCTCACGCAGCGCACGCGCCCGACGTCCTGAAGCTCGTAGACCCACTCCGCCGCCGTGCCGCCGGCGAAGGCCTCGCGGCTCGCGCCTGGCGCCAGCTCGAGGATCAGCGCCTCCACCTCGGCCTTGCCGAGCGGCGGCTCGGTCTCGAGCGGCAGGATCTCGTCGTCCACGCGGATGGACGGGCGGGCGTTGGCGGTCAGAAAGAGCGACGATGCGCCGCGCGCTGACGCGATGCGGAGCAGGCGGCCGATGCCGAGATACCGCGGCGTCGGCGAGGACGAGGAGCGGGGCGCGTCGGCGCGAATCGGCGTGCGTGACAGCGGCAGCACGACGCCAGGAGCCGGCTCCCGAACCGCCCCGGTCCGCCGGGCGGACGGAGGCTGAACGGCCGGCTCGTCTGTCCGGGCCGACGGCGGACCGGACAGGCCGTATCTGACCGAGTGCGAAGGCGGCAGAGACGCGGACGGCGGCGGGTGGCTGGGTGCCATGCGCGGCCGCGGCGCGCTCTCGGGCGTCGGCGGCGGAGCCGGTCTAGCTGGAGGGGCCTGGGGCGCCTGGGTGTCGGCAGCCGGTGCGGCTCGATCGGCCAGAGCAGCCGGTTCCGGCTGGGCGGGCGCCGCTGCGGGCGGCGCCTCCGACGGCGCCACGGCCGCCTGCGCCGCCGCGGGAGGCGCCTCCGACGGGTCCGTCACCGCTCGCGGCTCGGCCTTGGCTGCCGGCGCCTGGGCCGGCAGCGGCTCCTCCGACACCGCCGCGCCTGCCAGCCCGGGACGTGCCTGGCGAGTCACCGCGCGCTGGCGCCGCAGTTCGATCCAGATGTCGTCGCCGCCCCGCGCGGCTACCAGCACGAACGTGTCGCCCGTCTGGTCCCCCGGCCGGATCTCGCGCTCGACCGCGCCAACCTCGCTCAGCGTCCGCTGATCCTCGGGAGCAAGCAGGTCGGCGAGCGCGCCTTTCATGGCGTCCACCGTCAGTGGGCGCTCCGAAAGGTTGACGGAACCGGTCGGCGCCAGCACGTAGGGACGCTCGCCCACGTGCATGACGAGGCCGTCCCCGTTGGCCTTCAGGACGGCGGCGACGAGCGATTCAATGGGCGACACGTACCTCATCCGGCCCTGGCGGCCTGCTCCCTTCAGATGTCGGCCGAAAAGGCCGGATTCATTAGGTTTCAGGCCCGTGGCGGCGCGCCGGCCTCGTAGATGCGCACCAACTCGACAAGCTTGATGCCGCGCGTCTGATAGGGCGCGGTAATGCGCTCGGTTCGCAGGTACTGCAGCAGGCCGTCGTCGGCGTAATCCGGCTCGCCCACGTCGGGGAGCCGGCTGAGCCGTGCTGCCAGAGCAGCCAGAGCGGAGCCGCTGGCGGTGGCGGGGCCGGGGTCGGGCCGCAAGAGCCGCGTCCACCGCCGGCGGGCGGGCGGGCGCGTGAACTTCACGTAGATCTCGTTGCTGATGAACGCGTATCCGGACTCGGCCCGGCTGGCTGGCGCATCCTCGACGCGGATGAACTCGATGCCGCCGTCGCCTTTCAGGGCCTCCAGGACGAGACGCGTGAACGCGCCGTCCCCGCTCCAGCCTCTGTCGTCCAGCCGCACCCCTTCATGATATTGGGGTCAGATCCAGGATTACGGGGTCAGATCCAGAATTCCTGTAGTTCTTCAGGAATTTCCAGACCTGGCCCCGTAATCCTGGATCTGACCCCAATCTCACTGCGGGAGGAGGGTGAGGAGGTCCGATGGTTGATCCAGGTACCAGTCGTCGCTGCGCTGCATCGACTCGTCCACCCGCACGAAGCCGAACCCGTACCGCGCCAGGCACAGGCGCACGCCCCCGTTCCGGGCCGTCCGGACGTCCACGTCGGAATCGCCGATGAGCAGCGTCCTGCCTGCCGTGGCGCCGCAGCGCTCCATCAGCCACTGCAGCCCCGCCGGATCGGGCTTCGGCGCGAACCGCCCGTCACCGAACACGGCGTGCGGGAAGTACGGCTCCAGGCCGAGCCGGGCCAGGATCCTCCGCCCCGAGTCCTCGGGCTTGTTCGTCAGCAGCGCCAGGGCGTGGGTGGCGGCCAGCGCCTGCAGCGTTTCGATGGTGCCCGGATACGGCCTCGTCGTCTCGAACATCCGCTGGTCGTACAGGGCCAGGAACTCCTGGAGGGCCACGGCCGGCGGCGCTGCCTGCGCGGCTTGGGCCATCACGCGCTCGACCAGCACGGCCGCTCCCTCTCCGACCATCCAGCACGCGGCCTCGTCGTCAATTGGCGGTCCGCCGTACCGCGCGGACAGCTCCGATGCGGCCGAGGCGAGATCGTGGATCGAGTCAACAAGGGTGCCGTCGAGATCAAAAACGAGAAGCATGAGAGTCCTGCGGCGGCGTCAGTCGCCGTGGAAGGTGGCGTGCGAGGTCGGTGTCTCCCAGACGCGGACGGATTCGACGGCGAAGCCCTGCGAGCAGGCGTAGTCGAAGATGAGCTTCGCGATGCTCTCGGCCGTGGGGTTGTCGTCCACCACGAAGACGGGCTCGCCCAGCTCCTGCAGCGGCTTCACCAGGGGGTCGTCCCGGCGGAGGATCATCTTGTGATCGATGGTCTGGTCTATCCAGGCCTTGACCACGCGCTTGATGTCGCCGAAGTCGCACACCATGCAGCGGCCGTCGAGCTCGCCGCTGCGCAGCGTGACCTCGGCGACGGCGTTGTGCCCGTGGGGGTGCTTGCACACGCCGTCGTAGTCGAGCAGGCGGTGCCCGTAGCAGAAGTCAATGCGCTTCGCCACCGAGTACATGGGTTTATTCTACAGCCGATGACGGGATGCCCCGAAACCGCCGCCGTGCTCTGCTCGGCCGGACTGGACAGCGTCGTGCTGGCCGCCCACGAGGCGACGGCCCGCGACGTCCAGCCGGTTTACGTGTCGTCCGGCCTCGCGTGGGAACCGGCCGAGCTGGCGCGCCTCGAACGCCTCGGCCGGTCGTGGGCGGGCGCGGGCCGCATTCGCCCGCCCGTGGTTCTGGACCTGACGATGAGGGATGTGTACCCCGCGTCGCACTGGGCCATCCGCGGCGCGCCGCCCGCGTACGACACGCCGGACGAGGACGTGTATCTCGCCGGGCGGAACATCGTGCTGCTCTCGAAGGCCGCCGTGTACTGCGCGGGCGCGCGCATCCACCGGCTGGCCATCGGCCTCCTGGCGGGCAACCCGTTTCCGGACGCCACCCCCGCGTTCTTCGGCGCGATGTCCGGCGCGCTCTCGCTCGGCCTCGCGCACCGCATCGACGTGGTCGCGCCCTTCGCCTCGCTCCGCAAGGCCGACGTGATCCGGCTCGGGGCGGCCCTTGGCGCCCCTCTCGACCTGTCGCTGTCCTGCATGAGCCCGCAGGACGGGCTGCACTGCGGCGCGTGCAGCAAGTGCCGCGAGCGCCGCGACGCCTTCGACGAGGCGGGGCTGGCCGACCCTGCGCGCTACGCCGCGCCCTCTCCGCGGCGGACGCAGGCCGTTCCTCCGGGCCGGCGGCCGTGATCGCCGCGGAGCCGGCCAGCCGGCTCCCGCGCGGCCCCTGTGGCGCAGGGGGACGCAGAATGCCGTTCCGCTGGTAAAATCGCTGCTCGAGCCGCAGTCCTGACATGCGCGTGCCTTCAATCGGCCCATCGGTGCTGCTTGCCGTCGTGGCCTTCGTAGCCGCCCTTGCGGCAGAGGCGTCGCTCCGGCCGTCCGCCCCGATGCTGGTCACGCCCCTGGCCGCGTCGGCGCTGGCGCTCGGCTTCGCCTATCGCGCCTATCGCCGGGAGGAGGCGGCCCGCCGCGCGCACGACGAGCAGATCGAGCGATCGACGGCCTTGCAGTTCGCCACCATCGAAGCGCTCGCTCTCGCCATCGACGCGCGCGACCACTCGTCGCCTTCGCAGCTGCTCCGCGAGCAGCGCCACGCGGCGGCGCTCGCCAAGGCCCTCGGCATGCCGCCCGACGCCGTCGAGGGCGTCCGGACGGCGGCCCTGCTCCACGACATCGGCAAGCTGGCCGTCCCCGATCACATCCTCTCGAAGTCGGCTCCGCTCACCGACGACGAGCGCAGCAAGATGCGCACGCACGCGGCTGTCGGCGCGGCGCTCATCGCCGACGTCCCGTTCCCGTACCCCGTGGCCGAGATCGTCGCCGCCCACCACGAACGCTGGGACGGAACGGGCTACCCGAACGGGTTGCGCGGCGCCGACATCCCGCTGGGGGCGCGCGTGCTCGCGGCGGTGGACCACTTCGCCGCCGTCACGTCGGAGCGGTCCCTGGGCGGGGCCCTGCCGGTCGAGGAGGCCATCAACGTGCTGTGGCAGGAGGCCGGCAACGCCCTCGACCCGGGCGTGGTGGCCCGCTACGCTGAGCTGCTTCCGGCGCTCGGCAAGGAGGATCTCGAAGCGCGCCTGGCCGCCTCGGCGCCAGCCGGCTCCCGGCGCGCCGGCGAGGCAGCCGCCCGCCGGCCAGGGCCGTCGGAGCTGCTCGAGCACATCGGCGAGGCGCACCGCGAGATGAGCGGCCTGCTCGAGGTGGCGGCCACGATGGGGACGGGGCTCGGCGTGGCGGAATCGATGTCCGTCCTGGCGTCGAAGCTGGACCGGCTGGTGCCGTTCAGCACCTGCGCGCTGTTCCTGTACGACGAGCCGAACGGCGTGGCGCGCTGCCGCTTCGCGACGGGCGCCGGCGAGCAGGTGTTCCCGGGCCTGATGGTGCGCGACGGCCAGGGCCTGGTGGGCAGGGCCATCGCCACCCGCGCGTGCGTCGTCAACGGCGATCCGGCCGCGGAACTCGACGCCTCGAAGCCGGGCCTGGCCGAAGCCGGGCTCCAGTCGGCGCTCGTCTGCCCGCTCGTGGTCGCCGGCTCGGTCCGGGGCGCGCTGGCGCTGTACCACACCGACCCGGCCTACTTCACCGACAACCACCGGCGCCTGCTGACGCGCGTCTCCGGCCAGATCGCCGCCGTCGTCAACAACGCCGCCATCTTCGAGCAGACCCGCGAGGACTCGGTCACCGATCCTCTGACCGGCTTGCCGAACACGCGCTTCCTGTCCTCGCACGCCGCGCGCGAAATCGCGCGCGCCGCGCGGCTGCGCACGTCGGTCGCGGTGCTGGTGGTCGATCTGGACAACCTGAAGCCGATCAACGACAGCTTCGGCCACCAGGCCGGCAACCGCGCCCTGTGCGCCGTGGCGGCCGTGCTGCGCAGCACGATCCGGCCCTACGACGTTTGCGCGCGCTACGGAGGCGACGAGTTCATCGTCCTGCTGTCGGACTGCGGCGTCGATCAGGCGGAGGCGAAGCGGACGGAGCTGCAGAAGGCCGTCGAGTCGATGTCGTTCAGCGTGGGGGACCTGCTCAAGGTCCGGCTGTCGATCAGCGCGGGCGCTGCCGTGTTTCCCGTGGACGGCGAGTCGTACGAGGCCCTGCTCCAGGTCGCCGACAGCCGGATGTACGGGGACAAGGCCGCCCGCAAGCGCGCGAAGCTGCCAAAGACCGGACGCGCCCCCGAAGCCGGGACGGCATCGCCCTCGCCTCCGGCCGACCCGGCTGCCGCCGCGCCGCCGACGCAGCTCGCCCACTGAGCGGCCCGGCGCGCCCCGGCCCGCCCCTTCCGGTTCAGATGCCCATGACGTGATAGCCCGAGTCCACCATCAGGACCTGGCCCGTGATGTTCGAGCTTTCCGGCCCCAGCAGGAACCGCCCGGCTTCGCCCACCTCCTCCAGCTCGGTGTTGCGGCGGAGCGGCGCCCGTTCCCGGTAGGCCTGCAGGATGCCGCCGAACCCGGAGATGCCCGACGCTGCGAGCGTCTTGATGGGCCCGGCCGAAATGGCGTTCACCCGGATGTGCTGCGGGCCGAGGTTGTCTGCGAGGTATCGAACCGACGACTCGAGCGCGGCCTTGGCGACGCCCATCACGTTGTAGCCGGCGAAGACCCGGTCGGAGCCGAGGTAGGTCAGCGTGAGGATGCTCCCGCCCCCTCGCGCCGCCATCAGGGGCGCCGCCCCTCGGGCCAGGGCGATGAGGGAGTAGACGCTGACGTCCAGCGCGATTCTGAAGCCCTCGCGGCTCGTCTCGAGGAACGGCCGCGACAGCTCCGCGCGCGGCGCGAAGGCGGTGCCGTGGAGCAGGAAATCCAGGCCCCCGAACTCGCGGCCGACGATCTGGTACAAGTCGGCGATCTGCTCGTCCATCGTCACGTCGCACGGCTGGACGAGCGGCCCCTCCAGCTCAGCCGCCAGTTCCCGCACGTTGTCGAGCAGGCGTTCGCCTTGGTACGTCAGTGCGAGCCTGGCGCCGTCGCGCGCCAGAGCCTTGGCGATGGCCCAGGCGATTGACCGCCGGTTGGCGACGCCCGTGACGAGACCGAACCGGCCCGTGAGACTGCCCATTGCGCTCTGGGTGTTCAGCGCTTCTTGGGACCGCGGGGAGGCTTGCCTCCGAACCCGTGCCTCGGGCCCCGGCCCGGCGGGTGTCCCTGTCCGCCGCGTTGACCGTGCGGCGGGCGCGTCGCCCGCCTTCCGCCGGGGGCGCCGGGCGGGCCGAAGAAACCGAAGTGCCCCTGTCCTCCCCGGTAGTGAATGCTGTTGCCGTCCACCTCGCCCTGGTTCTGGCGCGGTCCGCCCTTGGCGCCCGGCTTGTGGCGGCCGGCCTGCCCGTGGCGAAACGGCTTGCCGCGGCGGTTGCCAGCCGGCGCGGCCTTGTGCATGGTGAACTCGGGGATCGGCCGCGGCGGCACGTCGCCTTCGACCCGGGGGAGCGTCGCCCGAATCAGGCGGCGGTGCAGGCTGACCTCGGATTCGGCCGCACGCGCTGCCGGCGCGGCTGGCTGACCACCCGGCGCCGGCGCGTCGTGCTGGGCGCGGGCGAGGACGCTGTCAGCCGTGTCTTCGGGTCCGGCGGCCGCCGCCTGCACGGCCGGGGCATCCCGACCGGCTTCTCCCCCGCCTGCTCGCGGCTCCTGCGCCGCCGCGCGCGCCGGCGGCAGCGGAAGAGCGGCGGCGATCGCCGCCTTCTTGCGGGGCGCGGGCAGCCTGCCCCCGCGGTACTCGTGCTCGGCATCGCAGGTCGTGCAGCGAACCTGCCGGATGTCGTCGCCGACGAGCGCCACGACGGCGTGGTTGCTCAGGCGCCGCTCGCGCGGGCAGTAGTCATCGACAAGGTCACCAACACGAGGCTGGCGCGGAAGCATGCACGGTCCCTCGAGAACGGCAGGTGGGAAGTTCAGTTGTCGCAGGACGTTCGATTCCAGCGATGCGCCGACGTGAGGGGCAACCGCCGCCTGCGAACGTCAATCGGAGCCCACGCTCCCGGCGGAAGCCGGTGCGCTAACGGCACGGCTTATCATACAGCGCCCGGGTTCAAGACCCAAGCGCGCTTTTCACCGGCCCCCGCCCAGCCATGCCCTGAGCTCATCCAGGGCCGCCCGGACGGCTTCGGGATTGGTGGACTGGGGCGTCCGCTTGGCGGCCACCGACGCGGCGGCCGAGATGGCCCCGGCGACATCCGGCTCGAACCGGTCGCTGAAGGCCCGCCACTCGTCAGGGCCGAGCGAGGCGAAATCCCGGCCCTGCGCGGAGAGCGTCCTCACCATGCCGCCCACGATGGCGTGCGCGTCGCGGAACGCCACGCCGCGCGCCACGAGGTAGTCGGCGACGTCGGTCGCCAGCAGTAGCCCTGATGCGGCCCTCCCGGTCCGTTCCGCGTTCAGCTCCAGGCCGGCGACGACGGCCGCGCTCGCGTCGAGCGAGGCCGACACGGTGTCTTCGGCCTCGAACACGGCTTCCTTGTCCTCCTGCAGGTCCCGGTTGTACCCGCTCGGCAGCCCCTTCATCGTCGCCAGCCACCCGGCGAGGCGGCCGAGCACCCGGCCGGACTTGCCGCGGGCGAGCTCCAGAGGATCCGGGTTCTTCTTCTGCGGCATCAGGCTGCTGCCGGTGGCGAAGCGGTCTGGCAGGTCGAAGAACCCGAATTCCTCCGACGTGAAGAGGATCACGTCCTCGGCGAGGCGGCTGAGGTGCACCATGGCCACCGAGCACGCGAACAGGAAGGCGGCCGCGAAGTCGCGATCGGAGGACGCGTCGAGGCTGTTCGAGACGACGCGCGAGAAGCCCAGGCGCCTCGCCAGGAACGCCGTGTCGACGGCGCAAGTCGCGCCGGCGATGGCGCCGGATCCGAGGGGCATTTCGTCGGCCTCGTCGGCGGCCCGCTCGAACCGCCCGGCGTCGCGACGGAACGCTGCGGCGTGGGCGAGGAAGAAGTGCGCCGCCAGGATGGGCTGCGCTCGTCTGAGATGCGTGTAGGACGGCATGAGCGCGCCGCCGCACGCCTCGGCGCGCGACGCCAGCGCCCCGGCCAGCCGCTTCAGCCGTGCGACGATCCCGGGAATGCGGCGCTTGAGGTAGAGGCGCAGGTCGAGCGACACCTGCTCGTTGCGCGAGCGCCCGGTGTGCAGGCGCTTGCCTGCCTCGCCAATCCGCTCCACGAGCTGCCGCTCGACAAACGCGTGGATGTCCTCGTCCGGGCCGCTCACGAACGCCGCGTCGGCGCGGCCGGCGGCGAGTATGGCCTGCAGCCCCCCGGCCATCGCATCCGCATCGCCCTGGCTGATGACCCCGGCGCGGGCGAGCGCCTCGGCCCAGGCCAGGCTGCCTTCCACGTCCTCCTCGAAGAGCCGCCGGTCGAATGGCAGCGACACGCCGAAGGAAAACACGCCGGCGTCGGGCCCGCCGTCGAAGCGCCCCGACCAGAGGTGCGGCCCCGGGCGGCCCGCGCCGCTCATGTCCTCGCCATCCTGTCGAAGCGGGCCGCGACCGACGCGGCGGCCGGCGCGTTGCGGCAGATCACTAGGACGGTGTCCTCGCCGCCAATCGTGCCGATCACGCCGGACATCCTGGCGGCGTCGACGGCGCTCGCGAGCGGCTGCGCCTGCGCGAGGCCGGTCTTCAGCACGACGAGCTGCCCTGAGCGCTCGAGGCCCGTCAGGTACTCGGCGATTGCGCGCCGCAGCCGCGACGTGGCGACGGCGGGGTCCGCGCTCTCGGTCCCGGGCCGGTGGTACGCACCGTCGCCGCTCGCCTTGACCAGGCCGAGATCGCGGATGTCGCGGGAGAGCGTGGCCTGGGTCACCGAGAACCCCAGCGCCTTGAGGCGCCGCCTGAGTCCTTCCTGGCTCGACAGCGGCACGCGATCGACGAGATCGAGGATGGCGGCCTGCCTGCGCGTCTTCATCGGGATGGGTCCTACCCCATGGCCCCTTCGGGGTAGTACAGCGCGAGGCGCAGCTCCTTGGCCAGCGCCTCCACGGAGGACCCCTTGCTCCACGCGCCCTGGGTCTCGAAGCGAAGGTCGCCGATGCGGTGGCCCCACGGCGCGATGACGCGGCCGATGGCCCTGAAGTCGGCGCGGTCGGCGTGCTCCTCGTCCAGCCGCCGCACGACCTCCGGCGACACGCGCAGGAAGGCGCGAAGGGCCGACGACGACTTGATGCTGTACTTCCGCCCGTTCCACGCCGCGCCGAAGACCAGCGCGACCTGCTTGAAGTAGTTGACGAAGAAACGCGTGGCCTCGTCATGGAACTCGCGGGTCCGGCGCGGCCCGCCGAAGGCGTCGCCCTGGAAGAGACGCTTGAGCTCCTGCGCGAGCGGCGCCTGCGCCACGCTGCCATGGCCCACGCCGAGCAGCTTGATGTCCATGTGGAGCGGCGAGTCGTCGCGATCGTTCAGGGCCCGGACGATGTCGTGCGCGAGCGCGAGGTTGGCGTCCCGGTACAGCTGGCGGCCGGACAGGCTTACCAGGTGCGACGAGTTCAGCCGCGTGTGCTTCGCGTTGATCGTCACGAACATCTGGACGATGTGGTCCTCGGGCAGCTGGTCGAAGATCACGGCCGGCACCGAGAACGCCTCCTCGCCGAACCGCTCGATGTCCGCGTGCATCGCGAGAAGGCGGTGCTGGCCGTCGATGGCCCGCAGGATGCCCTCGCGCTCGGGCACCTTCAGGACGCCCAGGCTCGAGCCTTCCTCGACGGGAGAGAAGCCGAGCTTCTCGTCGGACGAGATGATGACCGCGCCCGGGATCGAGGGCAGGTCGCGCGCCTGGCGGCACTGCTCGTAGTAGCCGACGAGCTCGTCGATCTTCCGGCGGATGATCTGCCGCTGGTACGCCTGCTCGCTGGCGGCGATCCGACGCTCGAGCAGGTCCCAGTTCACCTTGGAGGCGACAGCGCCCCGCTTCTTCCCGCGCACGGGGGGCTGATGCGGCTGCCCGTAGCTCAGCACCTCGAAGCGCACGAGCCTGTCGATGTCCCTGGCGGTCAGCGAGGCCTGGTAGAACCGAACCCCGAATTGCTGCATCTGGATGGCGGACACGTTGATCATGGCTGAATCCTGCGGTATTCTTACCCGCTTTTTCGGGGATTTCAGCCGTTATCTGCACGGTTCCAGGCCCCGGTGAGTCTGCCGCTCCCCGGAGCGCCGCCCGCCTCCGCGCGAACGGTTCCTCTAACCCTTTGACAGGCTGTAACTTGCTAGGCTCGAGGCGGCGCTCCCTCGCGCTCCAGCGCGGCCCGGCATATCCGGAGCTCCCTCTTCCGGGCCGGGGAAAGCGTCGGAAACGCCAGGTCGAGGCCCTCCAGGGCCTCGACGATGGCCGACGCCACCACGATGCGGGCGAACCGCTTGCTGTCGGAGGGCACGACGATCCAGGGCGCGTGCAGGGTGGCGGTGTGCCGGATGGTGTCCTCGTAGGCCGCCATGTAGTCGTCCCAGCGCTCCCGCTCCTTCACGTCGGCCGCCGAGAACTTCCAGTTCTTCTCCGGCCGGGCAATCCGGTCGAGGAACCGCTCCTTCTGCTCCTCTTTCGACACGTGGAGGAAGAACTTGCGGATGAGGTAGCCGTTGCGCGCCAGGTAGCGCTCGAACGCGTTGATGTCCTCGAAGCGGTCGCGCCAGATGGTCTTCGTCCTGGCGGCTGCGGGGAGCTTCGCGCGGTCGAGGATCTCGGGATGCACGCGCACCACGAGGGTCTCCTCGTAGTAGGACCGGTTGAAGATGCCGATGCGGCCGCGCTCGGGCAGGGCCTTCGTCGTCCGCCACATGAAGTCGTGGTCGAGTTCCTCGGCCGACGGCGTCTTGAACGAGCAGACCTGGCATCCCTGCGGGTTGACGCCCGACATGACGTGGGCGATGACGCTGTCCTTCCCGGCCGCGTCCATGCCCTGGAAGATCAGCAGGACGCCCCAGGTGTCCTGGGCGTAAAGCCTCTCCTGGAGCGCCGCGAGCCGCTCCACTCCCTGCTCGAGGAGCTTGCGGGTGTCCTTCTTCGATTGCTTCCACGACCCGCTGCCGGTCGGATGGTCCTTCAGGGAGAACCGGCTGCCGTCGGTGACGAGGAACGGGGCGACAAGGTCCTGAGGCTTCATGGTCTTCCTCCGGCTTCGGCCGGGTGCGCCGCCAGCGTCTCACGATGCGCGGCCCGAGGGGCGGGATTCCGCCCGCCAGCGCGTCGAAGGGGCCGGGCGTCCCGGCGGCGGACGCGGCGCCCGGCCGCGGCTCAACTCGCCTCGCTGCGGGGGCGGGCCCGGACCACGGTCGTCTCGAGCTCGATGTCCTGGCGCATCGAATGCCACACCGAGCAGTACTTCTCGCGCGAGAGCGCGATCGCGCGGTCGATGTGCTCCTGCGGGGCGTTCGTGTCCAGGATGATGCGCATCTCGACCCGCACGAACCGCCTCGGCTCGGTGTCGGCGCGGTGGCCCCTCAGGTTCACCTCGAGCGCCACAACATCGAAGCGCCCGCGCGCAAGGATGTGGACGATGTCGATGGCGATGCACCCGGCAAGGCTCGACGCCAGGGCCACGACCGGCGTCGGGCCGGCCTGGTTCCGGCCGTCCAGCACCCATTCGTGGACGCCGTCGTGCGCCGTGAAGGCCTGGTCGCCGTCCCACTCGAGGTTCACGATGACCGGCGGTCTCGCGTCAGCCATGCTCTCGGCAGCTCCTCCGGCCTGCCCTCTGCCTCCGGAATCAAACGGCGCACGCCCTCTCGAGGCTGCGGGCCTCCAGGCCGCGCCGGCGCGGCTCGACTCCCGGGCGATTCACCCGGCCGGCCCCCTGGAGCGCCGTGCCACGTCAGGCAGCCTCTTCGTGTCCCGGGGCGGCGGCGCCCCGCCGGTCCGCGGGCGCCGGGGCGGCCCATGGACTTCGCGCCCGCATCATTGTAGCCCCTGGGCGCGCCGTTCCCCGGGTTGTCTGCCTCGCCGCGGCTTGCTAGGCTGGGTCCATGAGCCGCACCCGGCGATTTCTGGCGGCGGCAGCCGCCGCGACGCTGGCGGCCGCTGCCGCAGGGCGCGGGCCCGAGGCCGCTGGCGCCGCCGCGCCGCGCCCCGAGGCCAGGCAGGGCGGAGTGTTCCGCAGCGGCGCGCGGATGGTCCCGATCTACGCGACGGTCACCGACGCGCGCGGCGCGCTGGTGCCGGATCTGACGCGCGCGGAGTTCGAGGTTCTCGACAACGGCGTCCGCCAGGACCTCCTCGTCTTCGAGAACCAGACGCAGCCCTTCACCGCGGTCGTCATGCTCGACAGCAGCGGCAGCATGACCTCGTCGCTCAAGCTCGTGAAGGCCGCCGCCGAGCAGTTCCTGATCCGCCTGCTGCCGCAGGACAAGGCCCAGGTCGGCGCGTTCAACGACAAGATCCAGTTCAGCGGCGAGTTCACCTCGGACCGGGACGCCCTGATCGCCGCCCTCGGCGATCTGGATTTCGGCAACCCCACCCGCCTCTACGACGCCCTCGACGAATCCCTCGATCGGCTCGCCCCGACCGAGGGCCGGCGCGTGATCGTGGTGCTGACAGACGGGGAGGACACGGCCAGCCGGCGCGGCCGGGGCGACGTGCTCGCCCGGGCCGTGGCCGGCGAGGTCATGATCTACGGCATTGGACTCGAGTCCGACTACTTCAACGGGGTCCGCCGCGTCCGTACGAGCCCCGACCGCGTGGTCCGGAGGCTCGCGGAGGAGACCGGCGGAGGCTACTTCCTGCTCAGGGAGACCTCGAACCTGAGCAGCACGTTCACGCGCATCGCCCAGGAGCTGCACAGCCAGTACGTGCTGGGCTTCACGCCGGCCGTGCTCGACGGCAGGGTGCATCAGCTGACCGTGAACGTGAAGCGCCCGGGCATGAAGGCCCGGGCGCGCAAAACGTACGTCGCCGCGTCGGAGGCTGGCACAGGCCCGCCGAAGTGAGCGCGCCCGCCCGCCGCAGGCGCGAGGGCGAGCCGGAAGGCCCGCTCAGGCCAGGGCGGCAATGACGGCCACGATGAGCAGCACGGCCACGAGCCAGTCCGCGTTGCTCGACACGTTCCACTCGAACATGACGTCCTCCTCTCGTGCGAGTCGAATGGCTCTACTGACCCCCGGCGGACGCCGACGGCAGACAGCTCGCGCCCGAGATCGGCGCCATCCGCGCCTGACCTTGGCCGAGCGCCGTTCAGCCTGGAACCCCGGGGGCATTCGAGCCCACCTGGATCAGTAGACGCGGAACGAGGCGCTCTGGTTCGGCTCGGCGCCGGGCCGCGGCGCCGCGCCCGTCTGCTATCATCGACCCATGCCGGACGGCTTGACCGACCATGAGTTCGCGGCGAAAGCCGAATCGGCCATCGAGGCGCTGCAGCGCGGCCTGCTCGGCCTCGCCGACGAGGAGGGGTTCGAGATCGATCTGGAGGGCGGCGTGCTCAAGATCGAATTCGAAGAGCCTTCCAATGCGACCTTCGTCATCAGCCCCAACGCCCCGGTCCGCCAGATCTGGGTGTCGGCGCTCGTGCAGAGCTACAAGCTGGCCTGGTCGCAGGAAACGGGCGCCTTCGCCCTCGGCGGCGAGACGCTCACGCAGCTGGTCGAGCGGCTCGTACGCCTGCACCTCGGCCGCTGACGACAGCGGGCTCGCGGCGCCGCGCTGACGGAGAGGCGCGCATCAGGCGGCGGTTTCGGTTCAACGGAACACTCGCGGCGCCGCGCTGACGGGGAGGCGGGCCGGATACCCGGCCGGCGATGTACAATCCGGGCGGCCGTTCGTCAACACAGGGAGGCGCTAGATGCGGAGATTCGCGATCGTCTGTCTGGCCGGAGTCGTCGCGCTGGCGGCCGCAGGGTGCGGCGGCAAGAAAGAGGCACAGCAGCAGGCGGCCGGCGCCGCGCGGGAACCTGCCACGCAGGATCAGCGGTCCGCCACGGGGGAACCGGGCGGCGGTGAGGCTGACGTCGCCAAGGGCATGCAGGAGTTCGCCCGGGCGATGGAATCCATGCAGAAGTCGCCCGACGGCAAGGCGTACGAGCCGGTGAGCTTCAGAACGCTCATCGAGCTGCTGCCGGACGTCCCGGGCTGGGAGAAGGAGGAGCCCGAGGGCGAGAGCACGACGGCGCCGGTCCGCTTCTCCCAGGCCAGCGCGGGCTACACCAAGGGCGACGCGCGCATCGAAGTGAAGATCGTCGACACCGCGATGTCCAGGCTCCTGACGATGCCCTACCAGATGTTCCTGGCGGCGGGCTACTCGAAGGAGTCGACGAGCGGCTACGAGAAGGCCGTCAAGGTGAACGGACAGCCCGGCTGGGAGAAGTGGAACAGCGAGTCGAAGACGGCCGAACTCGGCGTGATCGTCGGAGAGCGGTTCCTCGTCACCGTCGAAGGCTCGGGCGCGGACATCAAGGACGCGCAGGCCGTTGCCGGCCGGCTCGACATGGCGAAGCTGGCGGCCTTGAAGTAGCCGCCGGCGCCGCTACAGCCTGAACCCGGCGCGCAGCGGGTCGTCGTCATCGATCAGGAAGACGTGCTCGCCGGTGATCCAGGCCGACCCCTCGATCTCGGGCAGGATCGCGTCGAACCCGCCGACGCGCGTCCGGCCCGCGACGCGCCCCCGGAACAGCGTCCCGATCACGCTCTCGTGCCCGAAGGCGCGATCCTCCGGCAGGAGCCCCATGTCGGCGAGCACCGCCATCACGGCGCACGTCCCGGTGCCGCACGGCGAGCGATCGACCTCGGCATCGGCGAAGATCGTCACGTTGCGCAGGTCGGCGTCCTCGCGCCCCGGCGGGCCGGTGAAGATCGTGCCGTAGATGCCCTTCAGGCCCTTCTCGAGCGGATGCACCACGGGCACGGCCGCCTCGGCCGCCCGCGCGATCTCCATCCCGAGGCCCCGCAGGTCCGCCAGCCGCGAACCCGTGATGGGCACTCCGGCCGACTCGGCATCCACGATCGCGTAGAACGCGCCGCCGAACGCGATGTCCGCGCGGAGGCTTCGTCCCCGGGCCTTCAGCTCCAGGCCCGGCGCGAGCACGAACGACGGCACGTTGTCGAACGCGACGTGCGCAACCCGGACGGCGCCGTCCCCGCGCGCCTCCGCCGCCGCCCTGGCCCGCACGGGCCCGGCCGGCGTGTCGAACACGATCTCCCCGGCCCGCCGCGGATGGATCAGCCCCCGCTCGAGCGCGATGGTCGTCGCGGCGATGATGCCGTGGCCGCACATGGTGCTGTAGCCCTCGTTGTGCATGAAGAGCACGCCGGCGTCCGACGCGCCGGTGACGGGCTCGGTGAGGACCGCGCCGTACATGTCCGCGTGCCCCCGGGGCTCGAGCATCAGCGCCCGCCGGACGTGGTCGGCGTGGCGCGCCGCCCAGGCGCGCTTCTCGAGCATTGTGCGGCCGGCCGGCGCGGAGTAGCCTTCGACAATCAGGCGGAGGGGCTCGCCGGCGGCGTGGGCGTCGATGGTCCGGTAGCGGCGCGGCGCGGGTCTTCGGGACATGACACCTCGCGTGAGTCGCGCGGACCGCGATTATACGCGAGCGGCGCGCTGATTCCGGGCCTGGGGAACCGCGGCTGAGGCCGCCGGGGGCTGGCGCCGATACGAAGTGCGCACGAGGCCCGCCGCGGGCGCGACTCACGGCTGCGGCGGCTGGCGACCCCGGAGGCGACGTCGCGCAAGTGACCGGGCGGGGAACATACGCCCGCCGCGAGCGTCAGTACCAGCAGATGGCGAAGAAGACTCCCTGGCCCGTCATCGTCCTCGGGATCGGCGCCTTCGCGCTGATCATGGGGGCGGCTCTGATCGCCGTCGCCGGCTACTTCGTCTACCAGCAGTTCGCCATCCAGGCGACCGCGGCCACCGAGGAGGACGCCGCGCAGGAGTTCGCGCTGGCCGCGAGCCGGTTCCAAGGCCAGAAGCCCTACCTGGCCATCAAGGACGGGGAGCCGATCGTGAGCAACGATCGGCCCGCGAAGCCGGGCGAGCCCATCGACGCCATTCACATCCTCGTGTGGGATCCTGACCAGGGCCGGGTCGTCCGGTTCAACGTCCCGCTCTGGCTGCTCCGGATGTCGAAGGGGCACCCGATCAAGATCCAGCACGACGGCGACGAGGCTCCCGTCAGGCTGAAGCTCACGGCCGCGGACCTCGAGAAGCGGGGGCCTGGCCTTATTCTGGACCACAAGGACGCCGGCGGCCAGCGCATCCTCGTCTGGGCGCAGTAGCCACCGGCGTTCGCGCCTAGGGGACGCAGGTTCCGCCTGCCGCGGGAGCGAGGGCGAGGCGCGTCAGCACGCGCGTCGCCGGGTCGAGGGCGAGTGACAGGTCGAGGTCGCCCTTCGCGCACGCGAGGCGGATCGTGGCGGCGCGCTCGCCGTCGCTGGCGAGCAGCTCGCCCACGCGGCAGGCTCCCCACGCCGCTGCGCTGTCCAGGAGGCGGCGCGCCTCCTCCGGCGCGACTCCGGCGCCGAGCTTGATCGAGAGCGGGCCGCGGCGTTGCGCCGAGACGGCGCGCGCGATGGCCGCCGCCGCCGCGTCGAGGCCCGGCGCCAGCGGCCGAACGGGCACGACGACCCACTCCTGCACGAGCGGCGGCTCGGTCGGCGCGAGCGTGATTCCCACCCGCAGCCAGCCCCGGTCGCATGTCTCGGTCCACGTCCCGCGCAAGGCATTTTCGACGTTGAAGCCCAGGTTCGCCCGGCACGCGCCCTGCGCGGCCCGGATCGACTCGAGCTGCGCCCGGCGCCTGTCGGCCGGCTCGTCGAGAAACAGGTTGTCGGCCGCGACCGCCGCGGCTTCGCGCTCATCCCACCGATCGATCAGCCGGATCACGCGGGCCCTGGCGTCGAGGAGCGCGGCCGACGGCTGCGCCACCCTCGGCTGGAGCCCTCCCGTCCTGGCGAGGGCCTCGATGGCATCGTCGGCGGCGAGCCCCCAGTTCGTGTACGTGAGGTTGCCCATGGCGAAGAGCGCCACGCCGTACTCGGGCAGCCAGCGCATGTGCGATCCGAACCCGGGGAGGCCCCCGCTGTGCGCCACCAGATGCCCGAATCCGCAGCTCTGCCAGACGCGCAGCCCGAATCCGTACCCGCCCGCGCTGAGCTGCAGCGGCCCGTCGACGGAGCTGCGGCGCGCGGCCGATGGCGACGGGCGCCACACCTGCTGCATCTCGCGCAGCGACGCGCGCCTGACAGGGCCGATGTCGGGATCGTCGCGCGGAGGCCAGGCCGACGACAGGAACGCCACGTAGGCCGCCAGGTCGCGCGCCGACGTCAGCATGCCGCCCATAGCGCCGAACGCGCCGTGAGGCAGCAGCGGTTCGTCCACCCAGCCGCCCTCCTCCAGCCGGTAGCCGCGCGCCAGGCGCGACGGGGGCACGCTGGCGGCCTCCAGCGTCGTCGCGGTCATGCCGAGCGGCTTCAGGATGGCATCCGCGACGTAGACCTCGTACGGCATGCCGGCCGCGCGCGAGACCACCCGGCCGAGGATCGCGAACCCGTAGTTCGAGTACTCGTAGGCCGTTCCCGTGGCCGTCGAGAACGGGATGCCTCGCTCCAGCATCCGCGCCATCCCGTCGTCGGTCGCGGCGAGCTGGCGATCGCCCCAGGGGTTGTCTTCAGGAAAGCCCGCGGCGTGCGAGAGGAGGTGCCGGATCGTGACGCGGGGAGAATCGGCGGTCGGCGGCGCGAGACCGGCGAGTTCCGGGACGTATCGATCCGCCGGGTCGTCGAGCCCGAGCTTCCCTTCGTCGCGCAGCCGCATGATGCACAGCGCCGTGAAGCTCTTCGTCATCGACGCGATGCGGAACACCGTGTCCAGATCGACCGGATCCTTCGTTCGGACGTCGCGGACGCCTGCCGCGCCGGCGTGGGCGAGCCGTCCGTCGATCACGATCCCGTAGGCGATCCCCGGCACGCGCTCGCGCTCGGCGAAAGCCTTGAACAGCCGGTCGATCTCGGGAAACGCCCGCTCGAGCCTGGCGACGCGGTCGGGGTCGGCGAACGCCGGCGGGGGAAGCCGTCCGCGGGCCTGCGGGTCGGGCTCGGCCCAGGGCGCGGCCGCCGCGCTCATCAGGATCATCAACGCGATCGCAGCCGGTTGCCGGGGAATGCTCATGGATCGCTCCACGCTCGTCGGGTCGGATCCGTTCGCGGCCGACGGGGCCGCTAGTCGCCAATCAGGGCCGGCAGGCGCAGGAACGCCTGGATGCGCGAGAGCAGCGACCGCGAGGCCTCGGCGGCAACCGGGCGTCCCGGAGCGCCCTCGGCCTTCTGCCGTTCGAGGTCGGCCTGGCGCGCGGCCACGACGTCGCTGATGCGCCTGAGGACGTCCGGGTTGACGAGGGCGACTTCCCGCAGCGACTCAGCCGTCAGCTCGACGACGTCCGAGTCCTCGACGGCCTGGACCGACGCCGTCCTCGGCTGCCCGGTCAGCATCGACATCTCGCCGAAGTACCCGCCGGCCGAAAAGACGGCGAGTTCCCGGCCCGATGCCTCGATCACGCGGACGCGGCCCCGGCGGACGACGTACATCGACCCGCCGGTCTCGCCCTGGCGGACGATCGTCTCGCCCTGGCCGAAGAGGCGTTCGCCGGCCCGCGCGGCCAGGGCGTACCGCTCGTCGATCGACAGGGGCTGGAAGAGATCGACCTGCTGCAGCGCCTCGTTGACCCGGTCGTTCCTCGCCGATTCCGGCTCGAACTCCGGCTCCCTGTGGATCTCGGTCTGGATCGGGAACGGGATCTCGAGCCCGTGCCGCCTCAACGCGTAGTAGACGGCCGTCCGGACCTGGTCGCGGGCCAGGCTGTCGCGGGAGAAGTCATTCGTCCAGAACCGGACGCGGTAGATCACGGCGGACGCCCCGAAGTCGGCGACGATGACGTCGGGCGGGGGGTCCTTCAGCGCGAGGGGCGCGTTCGGGATCGCCTCGAGGAGCGCCTGCTTCACCTGATTCGGCGGCGAACCGTAGCTCACGCCGACCTCCACGTCGAGCCGCGTGAGCGCGGACGGCTCCGAGTAGTTGGTGATGGCCTCCTTGGCCATGAAGGCGTTCGGCAGGATGACGAGGTTCCCGGCCTTCGTCTTGAGCTTCGTCGCCCGCCAGGTCACCTCCGCCACGAGCCCGACGTGCGGCCCGACGGCCACCCAGTGCCCGACGCGGAAGGGCTTCTCCACCTGGATCGCCAGGCCGGCGAACATGTTGCCCAGGGTGTCCTGCAGCGCGAAGCCGATGATGACGGCGCTCACGGCCGTCGTCGTCAGGAACTTCTCGCGCATCACGACGGTGCCGACGAGCAGGAACAGCCCGATGACGATCGTGTCCTGCACGATCGCCGGGAATCGCTCCGGCACGCGGTCGGCGCGCAGCGGGTTGAAGGCTGTCACGACGGCCAGATTGATGAGCGCGAGCGCCAGGCAGAGCTGCGCCACCGAGAGCACGCGCGCGTCCATGGCGGCCGACAGCCCGTAGCGGCCGAGCACGACGACGGCCGCGGTGTAGACGAAGGCCAGCAGCAGTGTCAGGCGCAGCTTGCGGCGGACGAGGCGGTTGACGCTCGCGGCGCGGACGACGAGCGTTGCGGCGAGGATGACGGCGCCGATGGCGATGCGGAGGGCCGGCGCGCTCACGACAGGAGGTTCCCCTGCGCCCGGAACGCCTCGAGTTCGGCCGGAGTGATCGTCACCGAAACCAGCGTCTTGACCGGGCCGCCTTTGGCGTCGCGCTCGGTGTCCACCCCGCGCGAGGCGCCCGACCCGACGACCTCGGCCGATTTCTTCTCGGCCCCTCCCGGCTTGACGAGGCTGCCGAGGCCGAACCCCTTCTTCTTCGGCCTGCCGCCGCCGGCGAGCCCCGCCGCACCGTCCTCCACCGCCGCGATGTCGGCCGCCGCCGCCGCGGCGGTGAAGGGAATCGCCGCCCTGTAGCGGTTCCCGAGCACGGCCGCGGACGCGAGCTTCCGCGATCCGATCTCCCGCTCGATCCGGTCGAGGCGCTCCTTCATCTCGGGGTGCGACGCGAAGAGGCCCTGCCTGCCGGAACTCGTCCGGTTGCGGGCCTCGAGGCGCTTGAGGAAGCCGCCGAGGCCCGCGGGCGCGTAGCCGGCGGCATTGGCCACCAGGAGGCCCTTCTCGTCCGCCTCCAGCTCCTCGCCGCGCCCGAACCCGGCGAGCACCATTTCCGAGGTGACGTCCACCAGCTTGTTCCAGAGCGCCTTGTTCGACTTGATGCTCTCCTCGGCGGTCATCTGGATCGCCTTGTTCTTCTGGATGGCCCGGATCGTGTGCTTCTCCGTGACGTGCACGATCTCGTGGGCCAGCACGCCGGCCAGCTCCGCCTCGGAGGACATCAGGCCGAGCGCGCCGCGGGTGACGTGGATGTAGCCGCCGGGCGCGGCGAAGGCGTTGACGCCGTCGGTGTCGAGGACGACGAAGGTGAAGTGGAGGCCGGGGCGATCGCTCTTCTGCGCCAGGAGCGTGCCGACCAGCGTGACGTAGCGGTGGACCGTGGCGTTCTGGACCACGCCGTAGCGCTCGCGCACGCGCTCGCTCACGCCGGCGCCGAGCTGGCGCTCCTCCTCGTCGGTGACCTGCAGCTCGCGCAGTTGCTCGACGCGCTTGATGACGGTGTCGAGCTTCGGCTTCTTGGGGATCTTGATCAGTTGATTCGCGGCCGGCGCCGCCAGGGCCGCGCCGGGCACGACGAGCGCCCAGGCGGCGAGCGGGGCGGCGAGCCGACGCAGGAGGCGCAGGCGCCGGCTGCGGGCGGACTGCAGGCGCTGGGGGGCGTGAACGGGTCGCATGGCATGCGTTCTCCCGGGCTACGACGAGGGCAGCACCGCGAAGATGGCTACTTCCTCCGACTTCCCTTTGACCGTCACCGAGCCGAGGGGCCGCAGGTCGTACCGGCCCTTGAGCCGGGCGCGCGTCGCGTCGCTGACGATGAGGCGGGTCCCGTACTCCTTGTTCAGCGACTCGAGGCGCGCGCCGAGGTTTACCGCGTCCCCGATGACGGTGTAGCTCATGATGGTATCGGATCCGATGTTGCCCGCCAGCATGTCACCGCTGTTGACGCCGATGCCGATGTCCAGGGCCGGCCTCCCTTCGGCGGCCCACTTCGCGTTCAGCCCGCCGAGGGCCGCGAGCATCCCGAGCGCCGCCTTCACCGCGTTGTCGGCGTGATCCTCGTCCGGCACTGGCGCCCCGAAGAGCGCCATCACCATGTCGCCGACGAACTTGTCGATCGTGCCGCGGTGGCGGAACACGACGTCCACCATCGCCGAGAAGTACTCGTTGAGCTGCGCGACCACCGCTTCGGGCTGGCCGCGCTCGGTGAGCGCCGTGAACCCCCGGATGTCCGCGAAGAGCACGCTCATCTCGCGCCGGGCGCCCCCGATCCGGGCCCCGGCCGGGTCGGCCAGCAGCTGCTCGTACACGTCCCGGGAGACGAAGCGCGAGAACAGCTTCTTGACGCGCCGCTTCTCGCGGCCCTCTGCGAAGTAGTGGTACGCCGTCCCGCCGAACGCCGCGAAGGCGGCGCCGAGCACGGGCTCGGCCACGCCGATCCACACGCCCTGGCCCATGAGCAGGTACGACGCCCAGGCGAGCCCCGCGATCATCAGCGCCGCCGTCGCAAGCGTCGGCCCCACCGCCGTCAGCGCGCCGGCGATGCCGACGGCGAGCGCGCACGCCAGCAGCACGCCCAGGTTTCCCGCGCGGCCGAGGGGCCGCATGAACCGCCCCGACAGCAGGTTGTCGATGACGTTGGCGTGCACCTGCATGCCGGGCATGCTGCCTTCGGCGAACGGGACCGTGAACAGATCCCGCAGCCCGGCGGCCGTCGTGCCGACGACGACGATCTTGTCGCGGAAGACGGCCGGATCGACGGCCGGGGCCTGCCCCGCCAGGAGCTGCTGCTCGGAGTAGAACAGGTCGTAGAACGAGTAGTCCGCGTAGGTCGGCCTGCCGTCCTTGAGGACCGGGCCCGTGAACCGGATGAGCAGCCGCCTGGCGTCGGCCGCGGGGCCGTAGAAGCTCGGGATGCGCGCGGCGACCAGCGGCGCGGCCGCGCGGCCCACCTCGAGCGTGTCGCCCTTGCGCCGGATCGACTCGCGCGCCACGGGCCCCGCCACCATGACGGCGGCCACGGCAATCGACGGCACGCCCACCGTGCCGACGCGCACGAACGGCGCCGTCCGGCGCACGGGGCCGTCGGCGTCGTAGATGGTGAGCGAATGGCCGACGGCGGCCGCGGCCTCGGTCAGCTCGGCGTAGGGCAGGGTCACGCCTGGCCTGGATTCGAAAGCCGGATCCGCCTCGAAGAACCGGTCCCGGCGCAACGCGCTGAGCCCCCGGACGTCTTCGAGCGCGGCCTCGTCGGCCGTCACGTCCGCCGCGAACACCACGTTCCCGGCGCGCGACGCGGAGGCGGCAAGGGCCAGGTCCGATTCCTCGCCGGTCCACGTGTCTTCGCCGGCCTGGAACGTCCGCCGGTCGCGCTCGGTGAACAGGACGTCGTACACGATGGCCCTTGCCGGCGCGCGGCGCAGGTAGTCGATGAGCGAGGCGTGCACCAGGCGCGGCCACGGCCACCGGCCGACCTGCGGCTCGAGCCGCCTGATGCTGCTGTCGTCGATGCTCACGAGGACGAGGTCGCGGCGAGCCGACGCGGGGTCGGCGGCCAGCCTGACGCGGTAGTCGTACGTCTTCAGCTCGACCGTGCGGAGGAAGGCGGTCTGGCCGAGGGCCCAGGCGAGCGCCGCCGCCGCCGCGCCCAGCGCGCAGCCGATGGCGAGTGTCGCGCACAGGGACCGCCTCATGCCGGCCGCTCTGTTCCTCTATCAGTCCCGGTCCGCGCACCGCGCCGGTCGGCGGCCGGAGCGCGCGCCTGGAGCAGGGGCGTCGCCGGATTGTATGATGGATGGTACCGGTACGGGGATTCGAACCCCGGTCCCGTGGCTGAGAACCACGTGTCCTGACCCCTAGACGATACCGGCACCCGTCGGGCTGGAACCTCTGATTTTACGGCCTCGCGCGTCCGGGGTCAAGCTTCTCACGCCTTATGCCCACACGGCCGCTGCTCGTCATCGCCCTCGTCCTGCTGCTCCTCGGCGCCGCCGCCGCCTTCTATTTCGCGGGCCAGGAGCCTGGCCCGCTTGTCCGGATCGAGAAGCCCGCGGCCATCGGCGGCGGCTCCGTCGAACTCGACCTGATCGTGGACGCCATCGGCGGCGGGCTGACGCGCCTCGACGCCGCGGTCGAACAGGAAGGACGCACCCTTCCGCTGTTCTCGCTCGCCTCGTCCGGGTCAGCGACGTTCACGCAGGAGACGGCGGACCGGATGCGCGTGAAGCAGACCACGCCGGCCGGGTCGCTGGCGGGGCTGCGCGACGGCCCCGCGCGCGTCGTGGTGACGGCGGCCCGCAGCGTCCTCTTCGGCCTGCGGACGGCCGAGTCGGTCACGGCGCGGGACGTTGCCGTGCGCATGACGCCGCCGTCGCTGGCCGTTGTGTCCACGCACCACTACGTCAACCTGGGCGGATCGGAAATGGTCGTCTACCGCGTGACGCCGTCCGACGCGTCGTCCGGCGTGCAGGTGGGCGATCGGTTCTATCCGGGCTTCGCCGCGGCCGGCGCCGCCGCCGCCGGGGCCAGCCCGGCCGACCCGTCGCTTCGCGTGGCGTTCTTCGCCCTGCTGCACGATCAGGACGTCACGACGCCCATTCGCCTCGTCGCAACGGACCCCGCGGGCAACGCGGCCGGCGCCGCCCTCGACCGGCGGGCGTTTCCGTCCGGGTTCAGGCGCCGCCGCCTCGAGATCACCGACCGCTTCCTGCAGCAGGTCGTCCCGGGCATCCTGGCCGCCACGCCTGGCCTGCAGGCCTCGGCCGAGTCGCCCGAGGCCAGGCTCGACGCGTATCTCAAGATCAACCGCGAGCTGAGGCAGGCCAACGACGCCCAGATCGAGTCGATCTCGCGTGGAACGGCGCCGGAGCGGCTGTGGAGCGGGCCGTTCCTGCGCATGGGCCGGGCGCAGGCGGAAGCGGCCTTCGCCGACCACCGGACCTACGTGTACGGCGGGCGCGAGGTGGACCAGCAGGTGCACCTCGGAACGGACCTGGCCTCGACCCGCGGCGCGCCGATCGTCGCCGCGAACACCGGCCGCGTCGTCTTCGCCGCGTATCTTGGCATCTATGGCAACTGCGTGATCCTCGATCACGGCATGGGCGTCCAGACGCTGTACGGCCACTTGTCGAGCATCACCGTGGAGGTCGGAGACCGGGTGGGCCGGGGGGAGCCCATCGGCCGGAGCGGCATGACCGGCCTTGCCGGCGGCGACCACCTGCACTTCGCGGTGCTGGTCGCGGGGCGGCCGGTGAATCCGGTCGAGTGGTGGGACCCGCACTGGATTGCGGACCGCATCGACCGCAAGCTCGCCGCGTCGGGCCTCTCGACCAGGTGACGGGCGCGCCTTCCGCGGATTCCCGGGAACCGGCGCTGCCGCCCGATCGCCGTCAGCGGTACCGCAGGTACTTCGCGCGCAGCAGGCGCCAGGCCGCTTCCGCCCTGCCCCATGACGCGACGATGGCCGCCGGGTCCTCGCCGGCGCGGATCCGCGCGGCCGCGTCGGCGCCGAACAGCCGGCCCACGCGGTCGAGTTCGAACGCCGCCGGGAACAGCCGGTGCAGGGCCGACGCGATCTCCAGCCCCACGCGGACCGGCTTCAGCCTGGCGCGGTCGGTCACGATGACGAACACGCCGTGGCACAGCTCGCCGGCGAACCGGCTGGACGAGGGCGTGAAGTCGACGGGGTAGAAACGCACGCCCGGCAGGTCGCGGCCGTTCAGTTCCGCTGCCAGGCGCGGAGCGTCGATCCACGGCGCGCCGACCTGCTCGAACGGCGTGTCCGTCCCGCGCCCCACCGACACGTTCGACGCCTCGATTGCGCCGACGCCGGTGTACAGGCTGGCCGCCACCATGTTCCGCATGTTGGGCGAGGGGTTCACCCACGGCAGCCCCGTGTCGTCGAACCACGCGTCGCGGTCCCAGTGCTTCATCTCGACCACGGTGAGATCGGCGCCGATCTTGCGCTCGGCGTTGAAGAGCAGCGCCAGCTCGCCGAGCGTCATCCCGTGGCGGATGGGCATCGGGTGGTACGCCGTGAAGCTCAGCTCGCCCTGGTCGACGGTCGGGCCCTCGATGGCCGACCCGGTCACCGGGTTCGGCCGGTCGAGGATGACGACGGCGATCCGGCGCTTCGCGGCTTCTTCCATCACGTAGCCCATCGTGCTCATGTACGTGTAGAAGCGCGACCCGATGTCCTGCAGGTCCACGACCAGCGTGTCGATGCCCCGCAGCATCTCGTCGGTCGGCCGCCTGGTGGCGCCGTAGAGCGAGTGGATCGGCAGGCCGGTCTTCTCGTCCCGGGACGAGGGGACCTCCTCGTCCAGGATGCCTCGGATGCCGTGCTCCGGGCTGAAGAGCGCCGCCAGCGTCACGTCCTTCGCGGACGCGAGCAGGTCGATCGTGGGCTCCCCCGTCCTGGCGCGGCCGGTGTGGTTCGTCACCAGGCCGACCGTCTTGCCCTTCAGCCGGGCGAACCCTTCCGCGCGGAGGACGTCGATGCCGTTGAGCGTCCGGCCGGCGGCCCGATCCGGCCGGCGGGGCGCCGTGCCGCTCGCGCCGAAATCCCCGCCCGTCCAGCGCTCGGCGCGCAGGACCGAGTCGTTCGGCAGGAGCCGCAGCGCCGACGCCACGATCGTGGCGACGCGCGCCCGCACGGGCGTGGCGTCGCCCTTGCCGTCAGGGTGCACGCGGTTGGAGAGGAAGATCACGTACGTCTTCGTGACGGGATCCATCCAGAGGGACGTGCCGGTGAAGCCCGTGTGGCCGAAGGACCCGATCGGCAGCAGCTCGCCGCGGTTCGACGAGTAGCTGGTGTCGATGTCCCACCCGAGGGCCCTGACGCTGGCCATGCCCGGCGGCGTGGCCGGCGACGTCATCTTGAGGACCGTGAGCGGCGACAGTACCCGCGCGCCGCCGAGGGCGCCGCCGCCGAGCACCATGCGGCAGTAGCGCGACAGGTCCGCGGCGGTGCTGAACAGCCCGGCGTGGCCCGCCACGCCGCCCATCCGCCGCGCCGTCGGATCGTGCACCGTGCCGCGCAGCATCTCGCGGTTCGGCCCCTCGCACGGCCACCCGTAGGGCGTGCACAGCTCGGTCGGCGCGACGCGCGCCGTCAGGGACGCCGGCGGCAGGAACATCGTGTCCGTCATGCCCAGCGGCCTGGCGACGCGATCGGCCACGAACCGATCGAAGGGCATGCCGGAGACCCGGGCGACGATCTCGGAGAGCAGGAAGAAGTTGATGTCGCTGTACACGAAGCGCTCGCCTGGCGGCGCCACGAGCACTTCCTCGCAGGCCTGCCGGATCGCCTCGTCCGAGCCGCGCCACGAGTCGTCGGTGAGCTCGAGGTCCGGCCGCAGCCCCGAGACGTGCGTCAGCAGGTGCCGGACGGTCACGCCCTCCTTGCCGTAGCGCCCGAAATCGGGGATGAACGACGCCACCCGGTCCGTCAGCCGGACCCGTCCCTCCTCGACCAGGATCATCACGCTCGTTGTCGTCGCCACGACCTTGGTGAGTGACGCGAGATCGAAGATCGTGTCGAGGGTCATCGGCTCGATCCGAGGCACGAGCGCCCGGTTGCCGTACGCTTTCTCGTAGAGCACGTCCTGGCCCCTGCCGACCAGGAGCACGGCCCCCGGTATCTGCTTGTCCCGGATGGCCTGTTCGATGACGGCGTCGACGGCCGCCAGGCGGGACGCGTCGGCCGCCGCGCCGCGCAAGGGCGCGCCCTGTCCGGCTGGACGCGGCGGCGGGGCCGGCAAGGGCCGGGCAGCCGCCAGGGACGCGGTTGCCAGGGCCAGAACGAGGGACAGGAAACCACGTCGCACGCGCACCTCCCGGGCAGCGAGCCGCGGATGGTAAGCTAGCACAGACCCCCAAGGAGTTCGAGTGATCCGGCTCCCCTGCCTCCCGCCGCTGCCGCCGGCGGCGCGCATCGCTGCCTGCGCCGCGTGTCTGACGATCCTCCCCGCGGCCGCGTCTGCGCAGTTTCCCGTCGGCCGCCTGTTCGGATCCGTGCGTGACATCGCGGGCCGGCCGATCGGAGGAGCCTCCGTTCACGCCGTGAACCCCTCGGCCGTTCCGTCCGCGTTCTCGGCGACGGTGAACAAGAAAGGCGAGTGGTCCATCCTCGGGCCGCGGTCGGGGGTATGGAAGGTGTCGGCCGAAGCGCCCGGCTTCGAGCCTGCAACGGTCAGCGTTCCGGTGAGCCTGGCCCAGCGCGCAGAGCCAATCGACTTCGTGCTGGTGGCGCTGCCTGCCCGGAGCCCGCTCGACGGCGTCGACACGAAGCGGCTCCAGGACGACCTGAGCCGGGCTTCCGCGCTGATGGCCGGCGCGCGCTGGGACGAGGCGGTCGCGGCGTACCGCGCGATCCTCGCGAGGGTGCCGCTTCTCGACAGCGTGAACTTCGCCATCGGCCGCGCGCTCCGCATGAAGAAGGACTACGCCGGGGCCGAAGCGGCCTACCGCGCCCTTCTGGAGCGCGACGCCACGAACCAGCAGGCGCTGCTCGAGGTCGGACGCACCCAGATCGAGGCAGGAAACGGCGCGGCCGCCGCCGCTACGCTCGACGGCCTCCTCGCGATCGACGCTTCGACCGAGGAGGCGGCGGAGGCGCGCGAACTGCTGGCCCGGATCCGGAAGTGACGCGAGGCGAGCTCCGAAGCCCGGGACCCGGCCCCTCCGCCTTCGGCCGCCGGCCTGCCAGCCGCTCGCCTTGCCCCTTGGCCCTCGCGCCCGCCTGGACTGCCGCCCGGCCCCCCGCGCCTGACATCCGCCTCCGTGTGCTACCATCCGCCCCGTGTCGCGCAGGCGCGCGTTTTTCGCCCGGCGCTGGCAGGCCGCCGCGTTCGTGCTGGCCGCTCTGGCGCTTTAGGCAGGCGTCTCGGCAATGACGGAAACCAGGGGAGCTGGCCTGACGGCCGTTGCGGGCATCACGGTCGGGCACTGCACCCTAGCGGAACGCCCGACCGGCTGCACTGTCGTCCTGACCGACTCCGGGGCGGTCGCCGGCGTGGACGTCCGCGGGGCCGCGCCCGGCACGCGTGAAACGGACCTGCTGAATCCGCTCAACCTCGTGGACAAGGTGCATGGGATCGTTCTCGCCGGCGGCAGCGCCTTCGGCCTCGATGCCGCCTCGGGTGTCGTGCGCTACCTCGAGGAGCGCGGGATCGGGTTTCCGACCGACTACGGCGTCGTTCCCATCGTGCCAGCCGCCATCCTGTTCGACCTGGGCGTCGGCGATCCCAAGGTCAGGCCCGGGGCCGACTGCGGCTATCGCGCGGCCGCCGCCGCCTCGGCCGGCCCGGTGCCCGAGGGCAGCGTGGGCGCGGGCGCCGGGGCGACGGTGGGGAAGCTGCTCGGCATGGCGCGCGCCATGAAGGGCGGCGTCGGCTCCGCTGCGCTGACCCTGCCCGGCGGCCTGACGGTGGCGGCCCTGGTGGCCGTGAACGCATTCGGGGACGTGATCGATCCGGCAACCGGGCAGGTGGTCGCCGGCGTCCGCACGGCCGACGGGCGTGGACTGGCCGATGCCAGGCTCCTCATGCGTGCGGGAACGGCGCTCAAACCGCCCCTCGGCACGAGCACCACGATTGGCGTCGTGGCGACCAACGCGCGCCTGACGAAGACGCAGGCGACGAAGGTGGCGCAGATGGCGCACGACGGGCTCGCGCGCGCCCTCGCCCCGGTCCACACGCTGGCCGATGGCGACACGCTCTTTGCGCTGGCGACCGGCGCGCTCGCTGCCGACGCCGATCTCAGCACCGTGGGCGCGCTGGCCGCCGACGCAGTCTCCGACGCCGTCGTGCGCGCCGCCCGCGAGGCGAAAGGCCTGCCCGGCCTGCCCGCCGCGGGCGATCTCGGCCCCGCGCGGCGCTGACATGAGCCTGCACGCCGGCCTCCTTGTCGCCTACTCCGCGGTCCTGCTGGCCCTTGGGCTCGCCGTCAGCCGGCGTGTCCGGAGCGCGTCTGGGTTTTTCGTGGCCGACCGGCGGCTCGGCGGCGTCCTTCTCGCCGCCATCTTCTCCGCGGAAGTGAGCACGTCGGACCCGGTGCTGTTCATGCTGGCGACCTCGCTCTCGCAGGACCTCTACCGCCGCTTCGTCAATCCCGCCGCGTCCGATGCGTAGGTGCTGTGCGCCGCGCGGGGGGCGGCCGTCGCGGGAGGCGCCCTCGGCATCGGCATCGCGCTCGTCACGCCCACCATCGTCGGGGCGCTGAGCGTCTTCTACGCCATGCTCGGCGCGACGCTGTTCGTGCCGGTGCTCGTGGCGCTGCACGCGCGGACGGATCGGCGAGCCGAAGTGATGGCGTCGATCCTGGCCGGGGCGGCCGCCGTGACCGCCGTGCAGCTTGGCGTCGGAACGCGCCCGGGCAGCGTCCTGACGCCGGCGACGGCGTGGCTGCTGACTGCCGCGATCGCCTACGGCGCGGCCGTGCTCCGGGCCCGGGGCCGGCATCGCGAGCGATCTCTCACCTGACCCCGTATACTGAACACGTGGCGTTCGAGATCCAGGGACCTGCCGGGCGGCTCGAGGCGCTCATCGACGACCCGGCGTGCGGCTGCCGGCTGGCGCCCGTCCGCCCGAGACGGGAATTCGCCGACGACCCGGCCGCGGGGCCCGACGACGAGCCGCGGGTCGCCGTCGTCGTGGCCCACCCGCTGCCGACCGCCGGCGGGACGATGCACAACAAGGTCGTCTACCAGGCCGCGAAAGGCTTCTGCCGCACCGGAGCCGCCGTGCTGCGCTTCAACTTCCGCGGCGTCGGCACAAGCGACGGGGCGTTCGACGACGGCCCGGGCGAGATGGCGGACTTCAGGGCCGCGCTGGACGTCATGGCGGCGCGTTACCCGAAGGCGGAGCTCTGGGCGGCGGGCTTCTCCTTCGGGGCGTGGGTCGCGATGACGGTCGGCGCCGAAGACGACCGTGTCACGGCGCTCATCGGGATTGCCCCGCCGGTCGGGCAGTTCGACTTCTCGGCGGTCCTTCACAGCCTCAAGCCGAAGTTCTTCATCCAGGGCGATCGCGACGAGCTGTGCCCCTACCAGGCCACGCGCGAGTTCTACGCCCGCGTGCCTGGGCCAAAGGAGCTCGTGACGATCGACGGCGCCGACCACCTGTTCGACGGCAAGACGTCGGAGGTGGCGGAGGCGGTGGAGGAGCTGCTGGGAGGGTATTCGGGGCTCGGGACTCGGGGAGAACGCGGGGACACGTCGCGGTGAGCGCACGGACACGACTTCGCGTGGCGGGCGTCCTGATTGCAGTGGCGGTCTCCGCGTGCGGAGCTGACAAGCCCGCGGACACAGCGGTTGAGTACGCGGCGGGAATCCAGGCCGACCGGACCGCCAAGGACGAAGCGTTCCGCCGCCAGGTCGACCGGCCCATTCCGCAGGCCCGGCAGGACGCGTTCCTGCCGCTGAAGTACTTCTCCATCGATCCGCAGTACGCGGTCACGGCGGTGTTCTCGCCGGCGCAGACTCGCACCCTGGTCAGGATGCCGACTTCCACCGGCCTGATGCGCGACATGGAGATGGTCGGCACGCTCTCCTTCACGCTGAAGGGCCAGGCGCTGTCGCTCGGCGCGTTCGTCGAGGCCGGCGCGCCGCCCGACGCGCTCTTCGTGCCGTTCACCGACCTGACGAGCGGAGCGGAGACCTACCAGGCCGGGCGCTACCTCGAGCTTGCACGGAACGCCACCGGCATCTACATCGTCGACTTCAACCGCGCGTTCCACCCGTACTGCTACTACAACCCGTCCTACGACTGCCCGTATCCGCCCCCGTCGAACCGCCTGCCCGTCCCCGTCCGCGCCGGCGAGAAGCTCGCGGCGTCCACCATCCCGTCGGCCGGCCGCTGAGCGCGCGCCCGCGCCGCCGGGGGCCGCCCCGCCGCCCGGCGGCCCGCGGCTTCCACGCAGGCGGCCCAGGGGTCTTTCACTCCTTCGATTTCTGGCCCCGCGATAGTACGATGCGCCCGCGTGTTCACCGAGGAGTCACCATGCTCAAACGCGCGCGATCGCTCAGGGTTTTCGCGTCGGCCGTCGTCTTCCTCGCGCTCTCGCCGGCCCTGTCCGCCCAGCCGCCTGCGAAGCGGCCTATCTCGTACGACGCCTACGACGGATGGAAGTCCATCCAAGGCGTCTCGGTCTCCCGCGACGGCGCGTGGCTTGTCTACACCCTCGCCCCGCAGGACGGCGACGGCGAGCTCGTCGTCCGCAACCTGAAGACGGGCGCCGATTCGCGGTACGCGCGCGGCAGGGGCGCGCTCATCACCGCCGACAGCCGGTTCGTCGTGTACGCGATCGCGCCGCCCAAGGCGGACGTTGACAAGGCGAAGAAGGAGAAGAAGAAGCCCGAGGACCAGCCGAAGAGCGGGCTCGGCGTGCTCACGCTTTCGACGGGAGAGGTCTTCACGGCCGATCGCGTCAAGAGCTTCAGGATCGCCGAGGACGCGGGCGGCTTCGTTGCCTACCTGCTCGAAGCGCCGCTCAAGAAGGCCGACGAGAAGAAGGAGGCCGGCGCGGAGCCCGCGCCGAAGCCCGCGCCGGCGGCGGACAGGAAGCCGAAGGAGAAGAAGAAGGACCCGGGCACGGACCTCGTGATTCGCGATCTCGCCTCCGGCGCGGCAGCCACGGTGGCGGAAGTCGTCGAGTTCGCCTGGTCGAAGGACGGCAACTGGCTCGCCTACGCCGCGTCCTCGACGGAGGCGACGCCCGAGAGAGACGGCGCGTTCGTCCGGCGGACAGCGGACGGCTCGGCAAGGACGCTGGCATCGGGCCCCGGCCACTACAAGGGCCTCGCCTTCGACGAGCAGAGCACCCAGCTGGCCTTCGTGTCCGATCGCGACGCGTACAAGGGCAACCCGGCCGTGTTCAAGCTGTATCACTGGACCGCGGCGGCTGACGCGGCCGAGGAAGTCGCGTCCGGCTCGACGGCCGGCATGCCGGCCGGCATGGTTGTCAGCGAGCATGGCCCGCTCGAGTTCTCGAAGGACGGCTCGCGTCTCTTCTTCGGCTACTCGAAGCCGCCGGCGGCTGAGCCCGCCGAGGACGCCCCCGAGCCGGTCAAGGTGGACATCTGGAGCTGGACGGATCCGCTGCTCCAGCCCATGCAGAAGGTGCGCGCCGAGGACGAGAAGAAGCGAAGCTTCCGCGCCGTGATCCACCTGAAGGACAAGCGCCTGGTGCCGCTCGCCTCGAGCGGCATGCCCGATCTCACGCTCGTCGATCGCGGCGACGTCGCACTGGGCTCGTCCGACGTCCCGTACCTGCAGCTCCAGTCGTGGGACGGCGACTACCGCGACTACTACGCCGTGAGCCTGCAGGACGGCTCGCGCAGGAAGCTCGTCGAGAAGTCCCGCTTCCCCTTCACGCTGTCGCCCGCCGGCACGCACCTCCTTGGCTTCGACGCGGACGACAGCCAGTGGTACTCCGTGCGCGTCAGCGACGGCGCGCGGACGAACCTCACGGCCGCGCTCGGGATCCGGTTCGACGACGAGTCGAGCGACACGCCGGAACCGCCCAGGGCATACGGCTCGGCCGGGTGGACGGCCGGCGATCGCTCGGTCTGGCTGTACGACAAGTACGACATCTGGGAGGTCAGGCCCGACGGGACCGGCGCGCGCCTGGTGACGGGCGGAGCGGGCCGGAGGACCGCCACGGTCTTCCGCTACGCTCGCACGGACCCTGACGAAAAGGTCATTCCGGCGGACGCGCCGTTCCTGCTTTCGGCGCTGGACGATGTGACGAAGGCCACTGGCTTCTGGCGCGTCACGCCAGTTGCCCCGCTGCCGCCGTCGAAGCCGGCGAGGACCGCGGCCAGGTCCGCGCGGGGCAAGGCAGCGGCCCCGGCCCCGGCCCCGCTCCCGGCAGGCTACGGTGATCCGCAGAGACTCGTCATGCTCGACAAGCGCCTTGGCAGCCCGGGCGCGGGCGGCGGGCCTCGGGGCGGAGGCGTCACGGCGCTGCTCAAGCCGAAAGACGCCGCTGGCCCCTTCATCCTGACGGCCCAGCGCTTCGACGAGTTCCCCGATCTCTGGACGGCGGACCCGGACTTCCGGAACCTGGCGCGGGTGAGCGACGCGAACCCGCAGCAGGCGCAGTACGTCTGGGGCCGCTCGGAGCTCATCGAGTACGTCAACGCCGACGGGAAGACGCTTCGCGCCATCCTCACGAAGCCCGACGACTTCGACCCGGCGAAGAAGTACCCGCTGATGGTCTACATCTACGAGATCCTGAGCAACGGCCTCCACAGCTACGCCACGCCGCAGCCCGGCACGAGCATCAATCAGGCGCGGTACGTCAGCAACGGCTACATCCTCCTCCAGCCGGACATCGTCTACGAGACCGGCTACCCGGGAGAGGCCGCGCTGAAGTGCGTCATCCCCGCCGTCCAGCGCGTCGTGGGGATGGGGTTCGTCGATCCCGCGCGCATCGGCATCCAGGGGCACAGCTGGGGAGGCTTCCAGATCAGCTATCTCATCACGCGGACGAACATGTTCCGCGCGGTCGAGGCCGGCGCCTCGGTAGTGAACATGACGAGCGCGTACGGCGGCATCCGCTGGGGCACGGGCATGTCGCGGGCGTGGCAGTACGAGCGCACCCAGAGCCGCATCGGCGCGCCGCCGTGGATCAAGACGCTCCAGTTCCTCGAGAACTCGCCGCTCTTCTGGGCGGAAAAGGTGCAGACGCCGTATCTCACGATCCACAACGACGAGGACGATGCGGTGCCGTGGTACCAGGGGATCGAGTTCTTCTCGGCGCTCAGGCGGCTCGGCAAGCCGGCCTGGATGTTCAACTTCAACGCCGAGAAGCACGGGCTGCGCGAGCGCGAGAACCAGAAGTACTGGACGATCCACCTCGACGAGTTCTTCGATCACTACCTGCTCGGCAAGCCGCGCCCGTCCTGGATGGACGACGGCGTGCCGTACCTCGAGCGGGGGAAGAGGGACGTGAGCGGGTACTACAGGAAGTAGGGGCTAGGGGCTAGGCGCTAGGGGCTAGTCAGCCTCGCTGTCACGCTGATCGACGGATACGTGTCTCTTCCGCAGCGCGTGCCGGGTCCCACTAGCGCCGAGCGCCTAGTCTCTGGCCCCTAGCTCTTCGTGCCCGCGATCTCCCGATACAGGAACGCCGACGCCAGCACGCCGTTGAAGAAGTTGTCGAGGTTGAACTTCTCGTTCGGGGCGTGCAGGTTGTCGTCGGGCAGGCCGAAGCCAAAGAGGACAACCGGCGCGTCCAGCGCCGCCTGGAAGTCGGCGACGATGGGGATCGAGCCCCCCTCGCGCGTGAGGACCGGCCGCTTGCCGAAGCCCTGCTCGAGGGCGCGCGCGGCCGCCTGGACGTAGACGTTGTCGAAGTCCGTCATCCACGGCATCCCGCCGTGCAGCTTCGTGATCTTCAGGTCCACCGTCCTGGGCGTGATCTTCCGGACGTAGGCCTCGAAGCGCTCCGCGATCCTGTCCGGGTGCTGGTCCGGCACGAGCCGCATGCTGATCTTCGCCATGGCCGCGGCGGGGATGATGGTCTTGCTGCCCTCGCCGGTCCATCCCGCGAGCAGGCCGTTCACGTCGAGCGTCGGGCGCGCCCAGGTCCGCTCGAGCACGGAGTAGCCGCGCTCGCCGGCCAGCCGCGGCGCGCCCAGGTGCTTCCTGAGCGCGATCTCGTCGAACGGCAGTCGCTTAAACTCCGCCCGCTCTTCCTCCCGCAGCTCCCGCACGTCGTCGTAGAAGCCCGGGATCCTGATGGTGCCGCTCTTGTCCTTGAGCTGCGCGATGACGTGCGCCAGCACGTTCGCCGGGTTGGCGACGGCCCCGCCGTAGCTGCCCGAGTGGAGATCGCCCTTCGTGCCGCGCAACTCGATCTGCATATACGCGAGGCCGCGAAGGCCGTAGCAGATCGAGGGGACGCCGCGGTCGAACATCTCCGTGTCGGAGATGATCACCACGCTGGCGGCCAGCTCGCCGGCGTGGCCGCGCACGTACGGCGCCAGGTGCTCGCTGCCGACTTCTTCTTCGCCCTCGAGGACGACCTTCATGTTGATCGGCAGCCGGCCCGTCTGCGAGAGGTGCGCCTCGATGGCCTTCAGGTGGGCGAACACCTGCCCTTTGTCGTCGGAGGCGCCGCGCGCGAAGATCTCGCCGTCGCGGATGTCGGGCTCGAAGGGCGGCGTCGTCCACTCGCCGAGCGGGTCCGCGGGCTGGACGTCGTAGTGCCCGTAGAAGAGCGCCGTCGGCGCGCCTTCGGCGTGCAGCCAGTCCGCCCTCACAATCGGGTGTCCCTCCGTCTCGACGACCTCGACGTGCTCGAGCCCGATGCGGGCCAGCTCGTCCGCCACCCAGGCGGCGCACCGGCGGACGTCGTCCCGGTGCTCCGGCAGGGCGCTGATGCTCGGGATCGCCAGGAGCTGCGTCAGCTCCTCGACGTAGCGGCCCCGGTTCGCGTGGATGAAGTCGATGACGCTGTTCATACGCCCGCTCCCCCTTCCCGCCTCGATCATACCCGGAAGGCGCCAGGCCCCTCCGAGGGGCCCGCAAGGAGCCAGGCCCAATGGCGGCGGAGAACCGTGCGAAAAGGGCCGGAACACGAGCCGCTTTGAGGGCCTGGCCCCTCAGAGGGGCGCGTGAGGGGCCTGGCTTCTTGCGGGTACAATCGATGCGTGGACGCGTCGCCGGCCAGGAAGTACCGCCTCCTCCTGATGGTCGCCGAGGCCGCCAACGCCGAGCTCGACCTCGGCGGCGTCCTCGCCTCCGTCGCCCGCGTGCTCACCCCCATCGTCCAGGTGGACGCCATCCTCATCGTCACCCTCGATGGCGATGGGCTGCGGCCCCATGCCATCCACATCGAGGGCGTCGATCGGCGGCCCGGAGAGTCGGTGCTCGACGCCGTCGCCCGCGCGCTGGAGATGCCGCCTGGCCAGTACGACGCGCGGTTCGGCCGCATGCTGGTCCGCGAGGGGTCCGGCACCGCCCACGTGGGCGAGACCGGCCGCGCCGACGTCTGCGAGGACCTCGCCTCGAACCGCCGCTATCCTGAGGACGACCGCCTGGTGTCCCATGGTGTGCGCGCGTACGTGCGGACGCCGCTCGTCGTCCGGTCGCGCTTCCTCGGTTCCATCACCTTCGCGCGCACGTCCGAACGGCGTTTCACGGCGGACGAGATCGAGCTGCTCGAAGAGGTCACGCGTCCGATCGCCGGCGCGGTGGCCCACGCCCTGGCGTTCGAGGAAATCGGCCGGCTCAAGAACCGGCTGCAGGAGGAGAACCGCGCCCTGCAGCGCGATCTCGACGAGCAGTTCATGCTCGACGACATCATCGGGTCGGCGCCCGCGCTGCGCGCGGTGCTCCGGCAGGTGGAGCAGGTCGCCCCGACCGACTCGACCGTGCTCATCACGGGCGAGACCGGCACCGGCAAGGAACTCGTCGCGCGCGCGCTCCACCGGCGCTCGAAGCGCGCGGCGCGCCCGTTGATCAAGGCGAACCTGGCGGCCCTCCCCGACACGCTCATCGCCTCCGAGCTCTTCGGCCACGAGAGGGGGGCGTTCACCGGAGCGCTGCAGCGCCACGTCGGGCGCTTCGAGCTCGCCTCCGGCGGCACGCTCTTCCTGGACGAGATCGGCGAACTGCCAGCCGAGATGCAGGTGGCGCTCCTGCGCGTGCTCCAGGACGGCGAGTTCGAGCGCGTGGGCGGGTCGCTCACCCTGCGCACCGACGCACGGGTCATCGCGGCGACGAACCGGGATCTCGCGGCGGACATCGCGGCCGGGCGGTTCCGCTCGGACCTCTTCTACCGGCTGAACGTCTTTCCCATCGTCGTGCCTCCGCTGCGGGCGCGGCGCGAGGACATCCCGACGCTGGTCGAGTACTTCGCGGCGCGCCACGGCGCGCGCCTCGGCAAGCGGTTCCGCGAGGTGCCGCGCGCCGGTCTGGCCGCGCTCGTCGACTACGACTGGCCCGGCAACATCCGCGAGCTGGAGAACACCGTCGAGCGCGCCGCCATCGTGTCGGAGGGCGGCGTGCTGCGCTTCGACGGCTTTCCCTGGGACGACCGCGCCTCGCGGCGCACGCCGGCTCCAGCCGAGGCACCCGCTGCGATCGCGCCGCGCTCCGCCGACGACGCGTCCGGCAGGGATGCCATCGAGCGCGCCCTCGCCGACGCGCGGGGCCGCGTGTCCGGCCCGAAGGGAGCCGCTGCCATGCTCGGCCTCCCGGCATCGACCGTCGAGTCCCGCATCAGGCGCCTCGGCATCGACAAGTTCCGCTTCAAGCAGACGCGCTAGCCGCCCCTCCTTCGGCGCGGCGTCCCTGGCACGAAGGTTGTTCTTCGCCTTCCGTGTGAGGGGACGCCGATGATTCGCATTGACAGACGCCGCGGGAACGAGGGCGCGGTCGAACTCCTCGTCAGCGGCACGCTCGACGCCGAGTCGGTTCCCGTCGTCGAGGGCGCCATCCGGGAGAACGAGCCGGGCGAACGCGCTGTCGCGCTGGATCTTAGCGGGATCAGGGCCGCCGATCGGGCCGGGTGCTCAGCCCTAGGCCGCTGGCTGATGGACGGCGTAGAACTCGGAGCGTGCCCTGTGTTCCTCCGGCGATGGCTCGAAGCCGAGCGCGGCTTGCGGATTCGCGGGCTCTCGCGAATTCGCGATGCGAAATCACGAAGCCGATCCGGCTCGCCATTCGTCCGTTCGATCGTCGTGAGCGCCCTCCTGGAGGGCTGGCTGCTCGCGCCGCCGGTGCTGCTCGCGGCTCCGGCCGAGCAGTCCGGCCCCGTGCCGGCTCCTGCCATGATGTTCGCCGACGCGCGCGCGCAGATGCTCTCGGCGAACGAGACCGCCAAGGCCGCCGCGGAGGATGTCGCCGAGAGGCGGGAGGAGCGGGCGGCCGCGAGGAGCTTGTACTGGCCCAAGATCGATCTGCACGGGCAGGCGACGCACCTCGACGCGGCGATCGAGCTCGACTTCGACCCGGTGCGCCAGGTCATCACCAAGCTGCACGGCCTCCCGGCGTCGTTCCTGCCCTCCTTCAACGCCACGTTCCAGGAGCAGGACTTCTGGCAGGCCAACGTCACCGCCACCCTGCCGCTCTTCACCGGCGGGAAGATCCGGGCGGCGAACGAGGCGGCCGCCCTGCAGGTGACCGACGCCGAGCAGGCGCAGCGGCAGACGGCGGGCGCGCTCTCCTCCGAGCTGGCGCGCCGCTACTTCGGGTTGCGCCTGGCGCTTCGCGCGCGGGACGTCCGTGCGAGCGTGCTCGAGGGGCTCGATCTCCACGTGCAGCACGCCGAGGCGCTCGAGCGCGAGGGCCAGATCGCGCGCGTCGAGCGGATGCACGCCGAGGTGGCGCGCAGCGAGGCCGCGCGCCAGCTGCAGGCCGCCGATCACGACGTCGCGCTGGCCAGGGCCGCCCTGGCCAGCCTCCTCGCCTCCGACTCGGTCGCCGATCCCGCGACGGGCCTGTTCCTCCTCAGCCGGATAGACCCGCTCGACGCGTTCGTGGCCCGCGCGATGGCGAACCATCCCGGGCTCGCACGGCTCGCCGCCCAGCGCGGGCGCGCCGGGCAGGCGCTGCGCGCCGAGAAGGCCGCGTGGATGCCCACCGTGGCGGCCTTCGCCACGCGAGAACTGCACCCGGGCGGGCTGTCGCTCGTCAGCCCGACTTGGGCCGCCGGCGTCTCGGCCAGCTTTACCCTGTTCGACGGCTTCGCCCGCGGGCACCGTGTCGCCGCGGCGAAGCTGCGGCAGTCCCGCGTCGACCTGCTCGACGCGCGCGCCCGGCGCGACATCGCCACGCTCGTCGAGCAGAAGTACCGGGCGCTGGAAAAGGCGCGCGAGGAGTACCGGAGCCTGGACCGCACGCTCGAGCTCGGCGCCGAGATGCTGCGCGTGCGCCAGCGCGCCTTCGAGGAGGGCATGGGCACGTCGCTCGAAGTCGTCGATGCCCAGCTCGGCCTCCAGGGCCTGCAGCTCCAGCGCCTGGCTGCCGCCTGCACCTTCGATGTCGCGCTCGCCGAATTGCTCGAGGCGACGGGAGACGCCGACCTCTTCGTCACGCACATCGCCAACGCCGACGTGGACCCAGAGAAATGAGCACACGATCACTCGTCCGAACCCTCTTCAGTGTCCTCGGGTGGATCGCCCTCGCCGCGGTGGCTGTCGCCGGGGCGTGGATGTTCGCCCGCACGTGGCAGAGAGCCGCGCAGCCCGCTCCGGATGTTCTGCAGGGCCAGATCGAGGCCGCCGAGATCGACGTGTCCTCGAAGATCCCCGGGCGCATCGACAGCATCGCTGTAGCCGAAGGGGCGAACGTGCGGAAGGGGGATCTCGTCGCCACGCTCCGGAGCCCCGAGCTCGAAGCGAAGCTGGCGCAGGCGCGAGCGGCGCGCGCGGCGGCCGCCGCCCAGCACGCCAAGGCCGAGCGTGGCGCGCGCGAGGAGGAGATTCGCGCCGCCGAGGCCAGTCTCCAGCGGGCGCACGACGCGGCCGTCCTGGCCGAAACGACGTTCCGCCGGGTCGAGCGGCTGACCAGGGACGGCGTGACCGCGGCCCAGCGCCGCGACGAGGCCGAAACGGTCTGGAAGTCGGCCCGAAGCGCGGAAGAGGCAGCCCGGGCCCTCTACGACATGGCCGCCAGGGGGCCGCGCGCCGAGGACAAGGACGCCGCCGCAGCCATGGTGGGAGCGGCGGACGGCGCTATCGCCGAGGTGCAGGCCTACCTCAAGGAGACCAGCGTGTACGCGCCGGCGGCCGGCCAGGTCTACCGCCGCAACCTCGAGCCCGGCGAGATGGTTTCGGCGGGCCTGCCAATCGCCACGCTCGTCGATCTCGACGATGTGTGGGCGGTGTTCCACGTGCGCGAAGACAAGCTGGCCGGCCTGGCGCCGGGGTCGGCGATCGACGTGTCCATCCCGGCGCTGGGCAACCGGCGCGCGGCGTTCCGGGTGTCGTACCTCGCGCCGGAGGCCGACTACGCCACGTGGCGGCCGACGAGCGCCCAGGGCGGCTTCGACGTGAAGACGTTCGAGGTGCGCGCGCGTCCCGTCGAGCGCGTCGAGGGCCTCCGCCCGGGGATGAGCGCCGTCATCAGCGGCAGGTAGCGGCACCATGACGCACGCGAACGAACAGCCTCCTGGAATGGCCGCCGCCGTCCGTTCGGCCGCTCGCCGCGAGTGGAGGCGGATTGCCGGCTCACCGTACCTCCTCCTCATGCTCGTGGTGTTCCCGCTCGCGAGCGGTGCCCTGATGGCGGGCCTGTTCGGGACCGGCGCCGTGCGCGATGTGCCCGTCGTCGCCGTCGACCTGGACGGCTCTGCCCTGTCGCGCGACTTCGTCCGCATGGTCGACGCCTCGGCCGGCGTGCGCGTGTCGGCGTCGGCGCCGGACATGGATGCGGCCGAGGAGCAGGTCCTGCGGGGCCAGGCGTACGGGATCGTGCTCGTCCCCGAGCACTTCGCGCGCGAGGTGGCTCGCGGCGCGGCGCCGGCGATCACCGCGTTCTACAACGCGCAGTTCCTGGTGCCCGCGAGCCAGATCAAGACGGCCGTGTCAGCCGCTGCCGCCACGCTGTCCGCCCGCGTGGAGTACGCCAGGCGCGCCGGGCAGGAGCCCGGCCCCGCGGCCGCCGCGCACGTCGAGCCGGTCGTCCTCGACGCACACGCCCTCTTCAACGAACCCCTGAGCTATATCACCTACCTCGTGACGCCGCTCCTGCCGACGCTGCTGCAGATCTTCATCGTGATCGCGATCGTGCAGGCGTATGGATCCGAGGCGCGGGACGGCACCGCCCGCGACTGGTTCGCCGCCGCCGGCGGCCGGCCCTGGGCCGCCGTCGCCGGCAAGGCCGTGCCCTATCTCCTGCACTTCACCGCCCTCGCCTTCCTGATGCTGGGGGTGATCTACGGCCCCCTCGGCGTCCCGTTTCGCGGCAGCTTCGCCGTTGTCGCCTGGGCGACGGCCGTCTTCGTGCTCGCGTACGTCGCCATGGGGTTCGCCTTCATCGCCGTCGTCGGCGATCTCCGCGCCGGCGGCAGCCTCGCCGCGTTCTACTGCGCGCCGGCGTTCGCCTTCGCGGGCGTGACGTTCCCCGCCGAAGGCATGCCGCTTGCTGGACAGGTGTGGGGGAGCCTCCTGCCCGTCACGCACTATCTGCGGATCCTCGTGCAGCAGGCCATGCGGGCGGCCCCCGCAGCGGTGTCGTGGCACTCGTTCCTGGCGATCGCCGCCTTCGCCGTCCTGCCGTGGCCGATCGTCATGTGGCGGGCCGCGCATCTTGCGCGCCGCGTGTCCGGTGAGGCAGACCGATGAGGATCTTCCTCCGCGCGCTCGCCGACGAGTCGCGCCTCGTGTTCCTCGACTGGGGCGTGCTCGTCATCACGGTCCTGGCCGTGGTGGTGTACGCGTTCGTCTATCCGGTTCCGTACTCCAATCAGGTGCTGAAGGACGTGCCGATCGCGGTCGTCGACGGCGACAAGTCCGGCTTGAGCCGGCGGCTGGTCGGGATGGCTGACGCGCACGAGGGCCTTCGCGTGGCCGCGCGCCCGGGATCGATGGCCGAGGCCGAGGCCATGGTCCGGGACGGGCGCGTCGCCGGCGTGCTCGCGGTCCCGCGCGGCTTCGAGCGCAACGTTCTCGAAGGCCGGCAGTCGCGGGTGTCGGCCCATCTCGACACGTCGTACCTACTGTCCTACAGCACGGGGCTCACCGCTCTCATGGAGTCCACCGGCACCTTGTCGGCCGGCGTGGAAGTGGCGCGGTGGCGCGCGCGCGGGATGAGCCGTGAGGCCGCGCTCCGCGCCCGCAGGCCTGTCGCGCTCGAGCTGCGGCCGCTCTTCAACGCCACCTCGGCGTACGCCACCTACGTCGTGCCGGCCGTGCTGATTCTGATCCTCCAGCAGACGCTGCTCATCGGCGCCGGCATGTCCGGGGGGGCCAGGAGCGAGCGCATCGCGGCGGGCAGGGCGGCGGCCATCGACGCCGGCGCACGCCCGATCGCGCAGGTCCTCGGGCGATCGGTCCCCTTTCTGCTGCTGTACGCGGCTCATGCCGCCTTCTACTTCGCGTTCATCCCGCGCCACTTCGGCTACTACGTGCCCGGGTCGCTGCTCCCCGCGGCGCTCCTCACCGTGCCCTTCCTGCTTGCGACGGTGTTCCTCGGCTTCACGCTGCGCCCGCTCTTCAGGCGCCGCGGGACGGCGATGCAGGTGCTGCTCTTCACGTCGCTGATCTTCGTGTTCCTGGGAGGGTTCGCGTGGCCGGCGGAGGCGGTGCCCGCCTGGATCCGAAGCGCGGCGCGCGTCGTGCCGACGACCTCGGCCATCCCGGCCTACCTTCGGCTCACCCGCTTCGGCGCGGGCCTCGCCGACGTGTCGCGCGAGGCCGCGACGCTCTGGAGCCTCGCGGCGATCTACTTCCCGATGGCCTGCGCCGCGGAGTGGCTGCAGCAGCGGCGGGCGCGGCGCGTCAGGCCCGGGGCCTGAGCATGCCGTGCCGGAGGATGCCGGCGATCCCGGCGATCGACGCGTCCGGGTCCTTGCCGCAGTGGTCCGGCGCGCCGAAGACCAGCTCGACGGCGAAGTGGTGCAGGCAGGACTCCCGGATGTGCCGCCCCTCGAACTCGACGGCGTCCACGCAGATGAGCGCGACGCGCCGCCGGTTCTGCGACACCGTCTCGCGCGCGGTCCGTCCGATGTCCTCGCGGCTCTCCGGGAAGCTCCCGGTTCGCAGCGCGCGGTTGACCGGGAAGCCTGGATCGTCGATGGCGTAGCAGTGCTGATCCAGCGGCGTCTCGAAGACCGTCTCCTTGTCCGGGCTGTGATGGCAGACGCCGCCGATCGAGAGGCCGGGCGGGGTCGCGATGTCCCGGACGCTCGCGGCGAGCCCGTTCAGCAGGCAGAACGTTTCGCGGGCGCCGGTGCCGAAGCGCTCGCAGCAGGTCCGCTTCCCGTCGAGATCGGCGCAGCCCGGCTGTTCAGGGGCGGCTCCGGCCGCGGCCGTCACGCGCCCGGCTTCAGCACGGTGCACACCGACGCGCAGATCGGGCCGCCGATGTTGAACGTAGCGGCCGCCTTCGCGCCCGTCACCTGCAGCGCCGGCGGCACCCTTCCGAGGAGCTGCCACGCGGACCAGCCCACCATGGCGACGCCGGTGGCCCCGACGGGATGGCCCTTGGCAATCAGGCCGCCTGACGTGTTGATGCCGCACTCGCCGTCCGCGCGCGCCCGCCCGTCGACCCAGTACTGCGCGCCGCGGCCGAACGGGGCCTTCCCGATGACCTCGGTGCCGATGGCGCCCATGACGGTGAAGCAGTCGTGGATCTCGGCGACGTTGACGTCGGCCGGCGTGAGCCCGGCCATCGCGTAGGCCTTGCTCATCGCCGTGAGCGCGCCTTCCGCCCGGAGCACGTCCCGATCCGCCCGGAGCAGGCTGTCGGTCGCCTGCGCGTAGCCCGCAATCTCCACCGCGTCGGCCTTCGCCACGCCGAGGCGCCTCAGGCCTTCCTCGGTGGCGACGATGACGGCGGCGTACCCGTCGGTGATCTGCGAGCAGTCGTACGTCTTCAGCGGCAGGCCCTCGACGATGTACCGGTTGCGCTCGCCGAGGTTCGCGCAGTCGTCCAGGGTGACCTTGATCTTCCTCATCTGCGCGTACGGGTTGCTGTTGGCGTTCGCGTACTCCGTCGCCGAGACGTGCGCGAGATCGCGCTCGGTCACGCCGTGCCGCGTCATGTAGTCGGCCATCACCTCGGCGAAGATGTGCGGGAAGATGTGGACCTTGCCCTCCCGCTCGTCGGGGTGCGAGAACACGCCGAGAGTCCGGCCGATGAGCCGGCCATCCATCTTCCCCTCGGCGTCCCGCATCTTCTCGAACCCGACGGCGATGCCGGCCTCGCCCTGGCCCACCAGCAGCTTGTAGATCACCGAGAGGATCGCCTGGCCGCCGGACGCGCAGGCGTTCTCGACGGCCTCGATCGGCTTCCCGGCCAGTCCGGGCACCGCGGCGAGCAGGCCGGCGAGCAGCCCCTGCTGGTTCAGGAGGTACGTGCAGGTGGCGCCGACGGACCCGACGTCGAGGATCGAGGGGTCGGCCTCGATCTCGCCGCACACGCCGGCAACCGACGCCTTGACGATCTCGGGCACGGTCATGCCCATGAGCTTCCCGAACTCGGACTGGTGATACGCGGCGACATAGACTCGCTTGTTCACGGCGGCGCTCCCAGGAAGCCACGCTGTTCAGTTCCGCGCGGGCGTCGGCGGGCCACTCCACCCGTTCGCTCCGCGCGCCGGCCCGCCCGGGCGAGGCCGGCGCGCTCGCTCACCCGCCAGCGGCGCTCGCGCGGATGGTGGCGGGCGTCCCTCCGCCCGGCCGGCAGCCCCGGCAAGACCGGCGGCTGTTGGAGCAGGCGCGGACACCGGCCCGCGGCTGTCGCCATGGCCGGCGCCGGCCTCCAGCTTCAGGCCATCAGGGCCTTGATGCGCTCGATCACGGCCGGCCGGCGCGCGATGACGTCGAGTTCCCACTGCCGGGCCTCGGCCAGGCGCCGGCGCAGCTCGTCGCCCCCCGATGCGATCCGATCGAGCGCGCGCCGCACGTCCGGAACGGATACCCGGGCCAACGGCTCCGGCGCAAGCGGAACGGCGAGCCCGAGCTCCTGGCAGCGGGCCGCGATGCCGGGCTGGTCCCAGATGAACGGGTAGGAGATCATCGGCACGCCGTAGTAGATCGCCTCGTGCGTCGAGTTCATCCCGTGATGGGTCACGAAGACGGACGCGTCCCGCAGCACGCGGATCTGGTCCACGTACTGCTCGACGCGGACGTTGCGGCGCGCGAGACGCGCGGCGAGCGCCGGGAAGTCGCCGCCGCCGAGGCTGATGAGCGCCGCGACCGCCGGCATCTCGGCGATGGCGTCGGCGAGCGTCTCCAGGGCCGCCTGCGCCTCCGAGGCATGCACGTCCCAGACGACCGTGCCGAACGAGATGTACACCCGGACGCGGCCTTCCGACAAGGGCCCGAACGGCGAGGGCGCCCCGTCCGCGGCACTGTGCGACGCGGGCCACAACGAGCCGAAGTACTCGACGGTGTCCGGCGGCTCGCCCGGACGCGCGGCCATGAACTGGCTGGGCTCCGAGTAGATGTTGAGCTCCCCGCCGGCATCGGTGAAAGCCAGGAATGGGGAAGCCTCGGCGATGCCGTGCTTTTCCTGCAGGATCCGGACGGCCTCCCGGCACTTGTCCGAGACCGACGGCGCCATCGACGGGTCCGTCGCGTAGCGCTGCCGGAGCTTCTGCGGGTCGAACGCCTGGCCCAGGCGCATGACCACGCGCGGCAGGCCTAGGCGGATGGCCACGACGCGCGCGACCGGCATGATCGTGTCGTGGAGGATCAGCCTGGGGCGCAGCGGCTCGACCTCCCGCGCCACGTCCTCGCCGTAGAGCCCGGCGAAGGTGACGGACCAGCCGCTCGTCGGGCGCGTCGTGCCGGGGTCGATCTCGGTGTACGGCTGGCGCCAGTAGAGATCCGAGAAGCCGGCGCCGACGCCCTCCATGTCGGCGCGCGCGCCCTGGTCGGCGAAGACGTGGACGGGAATGCCCGCTCCGATCAGGCTCGCCACGACGGGCATCATGCGTTTCTGGTGGCCCTTGTAGTGCGTGCAGAAGGCCACCACGCCCCCACCTGAATCGGTCATCGATGTCCTCCTCCCGCATGGGTTTCCAGAGCCAGTTGCCGAAGACGGTCCAGCGGCCGGGACACGCCGGAATGCGAAGAGCGAGCGCGGAACAGCGCGCTCACGCAGAGGGCCACCGCGAACCAGAACCGCTGGTGCGCCACGGCGTCGCTGCTTCCGCCGGCCGCGAGGTAGGCGTCGCGGAACCAGGCCCATGCCTCGTCGTCGAGCGCCCAGCGGTACCGGGTCCTGGCCAGGTCGTGTCCGAAGGCGTCAACGCGGGCCCATTCGTTGTCGATGAGGCGCAGCCGCCCCTCCCCGTCGATCACCATGTTCTCGCCGCAGAAATCGAGGTGGACGACGCCGCTCTCGGCGGCTCCGGGATCGTCGCTTGCCAGAACCGCCCGCACGGCGGCAGCGCCGGCGCAATCGAGCGCCCCGCTGGCCGCCAGCTCGTCCAGCGTCGCCTCCGAGAGGGCCCGCCATCGCGCCGTGCTGGAAGAGAGCGGCAGAGGCAGGCCGTCCAGCTCCGGCGTGGCGTGCATGACGGCCAGCAGGCGCGCGGCGCCCCGCACCGTGGCCTCGCCTGGCGCGCCGTCGGCCAGCGAGCGCCCGTCGATCCACTCCTCGATCAGCACCGCCCCCGACCGGGCGACGACGGCGGCGAAGGCGGACGGCAACACCGCGCGGAGGGCCTGCTGACGAGCCGCCTCGCCCTCGCTCTCGAACCGCCGCGCCTTGACCGCCCGGCCGCAGTCCAGCCGCACGCGGTACAGCGCGCGCGGCATGGCGGGATCCGGCGTGAGCGTCAGGACTTCTGCCGACGCCGCGCGGAGCCCGGCGTGGGCCAGCGCGTCGGCGATGTCGGCGGGAAGATCGACAGGCATCTGGCCTCGCAGGGTCTGACGGCACCAGACGCGCACACGGACCCGTGGCGGCATCCGGTTCTCTCGCGGCAGAGAGTGACATATGTTGCCGCGTCGGGCATGGTGGTGGCAAGACCGGATGCCCTTCGAACCGGACGCCCGCCGGACGCCAGCCTGCGTGAGGCCGTTCGCCGCGCGCCCGCGAGAGGGACGGCTCACGGCGAGCGGACCCGAGACCGACGAGACGGAGGGCCGGAGGATCGGAGGGCCGAATCCAGCCTGCCTCGCAGCCGGCGGCCGGCAGGCCGCCCGGCGGCGGCGGGCATTCGCGCCCCGGTTCCTGAGTCAGTAGCTGTACCTCACCCCCACCGTGACGTGGGAGTTCCGCGCGTAGCGCCCGAGGAAGTCTCCGGCCGCGCCGCCGATGATCGTGGCGCGGATGGTGAGCCGCAGGTGCCGTCCAGACGCCTGCGAGTACTCGAATCGGAGCCACGCGCCGTCGCCCGTCTGGCGGACCGCGCCCTCGAAGGCGGCGCTGCGGGCGGCGTCGATCGTGTACGACGCGCGGCCGAGAAACGCCTTCGCCAGGCCGCGGTCCGGCGCGAACGCTCCGCCCGCGCGCGGCCTCGTCACCGCCTCCCCCGCGTAGCCGCCGACGAAGACCCATTCGCCTCTCTGGCGCTCGAGCTGGATGACGTAGAGCCAGTACTCGCCGGCGCGCGCGTCGCCCGATCCGAAGAAGGCGGCTTCGCCCTTGATCGTGGCCGGCGAGAGCGGGATCGCGGCGTCGGCGCCGAGCATCCACATCTCGGGAAACGCGCGTGCGACCCGGATCGGCGCGGGCCCGACGAGGACGCCAGCCGGAGGCGGGCCTGCGGGCGGAAAGGCCGTGCCGCCCGGGAGGGCGGGAGTCCCGGCTGCGAAGACCGGGAGGTGGGTGTTGCCTCTGAACGCGGACAGCGAGCACTCGAAGCCGCTCCCGACGTGGTTCCACCGCGCGCCGAGCTGCGCCCGGGCCGGATGCGCGGCGCCGCCGTCGGCGAAAGCCGTTCCCGCCGGGCCGCCCGTGATGCCGGACCACCGATTCTCGACGAGCGGCATCCGGCTCGGCGTGAACCGCGCCGCGACCAGGTCGAGCGCATTCGACTGGAGCCCCACGGTCAGCCGGCCGCCTGTCACCGCGAGGATCTCGCTGTCCACGACGGCCAGGTAGTCGCGCGGCGCGAACCGATCCGTCGGGTTCAGGATGTCGGTCTTGCCCCAGCGGACGAACTGCTTGCCCAGGTCGAGCGAGACCGGGCCCTTTGCGAGCATCGCGTCGAGGCGCCGGATGGAGAGCGCCGGCCGCTTCGTCGATCGATCGGAGAGGGCCGGGCCGCCCCAGTCCGTCTGGCAGTGCGTGTCGCCCCTCAGATCGGCATGCCCCTCGAGCCTCAGCCACGGAGCGGGCTTCGCCGTCACCTCGTGCCTGACGAGCGCCTCGCCGACGAGCCTCGTGCTGTCGGACGCAGTCGTCTGCGGGTACCCGACGCCGCGCACCTCCAGGAAGCCGCGGTGGGAGACAGTCTGGCCCGCCGCCGCCGCCGGCAGCAATGCGGCAGCTATGAGGACGAACGCAACTCGCCGACGGTGCACCTTGAGGCTCTGTCTCCTGGATTCCGCCTTCCGGGGTCTTCCTACTGTCTTCGCAAGGCCTGCAGCGTGAAGCGCTCTTCTTTCATCGGCAGGTTGTACTGCAGCTTGTCCAGCGTCAGGACCGTGCGGCTGTTGCGGCGCACGTCGGTCATCTCGAGGACGCGGCCCGCCCAGATGCCCTGGACGTTCTCGATGCGCGAGTACCGCAGCCGGCGCGCGAGCGCGCCCCTGGCGTAGTTCTCGACGAGCTGGAAGGCGTAGTTGTCCTTCCTGACCCACACGTAGGACAGCGTGTACTGCGACGACTTGCCGGTCCGCGGCTTCGCTTCGATCTTCCAGCAGGCCGCGCCGTCGATGGCCTCGTCGGCGATCGCCCTGAAGTCGTACTGCTCCGTGTCGCGCTCCTCGAGGTCCTCGAAGCTGAAGTCGGTGCCGAAGAACCTCGTGGATCGGTCCTGGAGCGCGATCCGGCGCTCGCGCTGGATCGCCGGCGTCCACATCCACTGGTCCGACGCGCGGTCGGGGTGGTTCACGACGAGCAGCGCCACGCCCCTGACCTCGGGCGGCTCCATGAAGGTCAGCACGGCCCTGCTCCGGCCGTGCGATCCGAGCCGGTCGAAGATCCAGCGCTTGTCGCTGATCTTCCCCCTGGCGTCCACGACCTGGAGGAGCCCCTCGTAGTGCTGCGACGCCGCCTGCCCGCGCTTCTGCGACTCCTCCATCACTTCGCGCGCGCTCTGCGCGGCCGCCGCCCGTGGCTGCACCAGGCCCAGCGCGAGCGGCAGCATGACCGACAAGACTCGAATGCGGCGTGTCATCGTTCGTTCCCGAATCCCGGCCCCCGCCGTCGCTGGGCGGTCTGCCGGCCGGCCCTGAGCTGGTCGAGGGGCCAGCTACGGCGAGGCATGCCGAGTCCCGAGCCCAGGCCGGCTGGCGCCCCGCCCCCGATCCCCGGTTCCCGACCTCCAGTCACCGATCCCCAGCCCCCTTGCCCCTTGTCCCTATTCGTACTCGAGCGCCTCCACCAGCGATCCTCTGACCGCCGACTCCGCCGGCCACAGCGCCGCGACGAACGCCGATGCGAGGATGAGCGGCACGAGCAGCGCCGCCGTGCCCCAGGGGAACGTGTACGGCAGCGCCAGCCCGGTCACGTCGCGCTGGCTCATCTCGAGGACGTAGTTCAGCGTCACCGCGCCGACGCCCAGGCCCAGGGCGAGCCCGACCGTCCCGATCGCCAGCGCCTCCATCCACACCGTCCGGCGCACCTGGCCCCGCGTGCCCCCGACGGCCTGCAGCACGCCCAGCTCGCGCCGCCGGTCGATGATCGACACGGTCAGGGTGTTGACGATGCCGAGGATCGCCACGAAGACGGCGATGGCGATCTGCGCGTAGGCGAGGCTCATCCACTGGTCGGTGAGCCCTGCGATCCACGCGGCGACCTCGCGGTTGGTGAGGACGAACAGCCGGTGCGCGCCGGCGAAGCGCTCGACGATCCGCTGCCGGACCTCCTGCGGCCGCGCTCCGTTCTTCACGTAGACGCGGAAGACGTTGACCGTGTCGTCGCGCCACCAGCGGACGTAGCTGGCGCGGTCGATCAAGACCACGCCGGTCTGGTCCGTCCAGTCCACGACGAGGCCGAGCACCGCCACGCGCCGCGGCCCGCTAGGCGTGTCCAGCTCGATCGAGCCGCCGGCGTGCAGGCCGCGCAGCCGCGCGAAGTTGTCCGACAGGATGACGCCCTCGCCGCGCGCGGCCCGCTCGTACATGTCGCCGGGGCCCTCGACCGGCGGCCGCCTCACGCGATCCCCCATCGACTTCGCCTCCACCGCGACGAGCATGATGGGCGAGCCTTCGTACACGATCCGGTGGGTCCGGACGCGCTGGATCTCCTCGACGCCTTCGACCTCCTCGAGCTGGTCCCCGAGCGACTCGGGGAAGCGGAACGTGCGCTCCGTGAGGTTCTGCGTCGCCGTGACGAACAAGTCCGGGTTCAGCGTCGTCCTCGTCCAGCCCATGATCGAGTCGTAGACCGCCCGCGCGACGCCGCCCATGGCGATGACGAGCGAGAGCGACAGCATGAGGGCCGTCACCGTCGCCGACGTCCGCCGCGGCGCCTGGATGAGGCTGTCGGCCGCGAGCGCGCCCTCGACGGGCCGGAGCCGCCGCAGCGGCGGCCGCAGCGCCTTCGTCAGCCACAGCGACACCGTGGGGCTGACCAGCAGGAGCGCGAGCGCGGCGCAGATGTACCCGGCGTAGAAGAGGACGGTCCACCCCTTCGCGAAGAGCAGCAGCGCGAGAGACGCGCCGCCGAGCGCGAGGGCCGCCGCCCGCCGGACGCGGTTCTCGCCGGCCGACAGCGTCTGGTACCGGCCCTTCTGGAGCGCCTGGATCGGATCCACGCGCGCGGCGTTGCGCGCCGGGATCCAGCCCGCCGCCAGGCTCGTGGCCACGCCCATCAGCAGGCCCGCCGCCATCAGCCAGGGCTCGGTGGCGATCTCCGTCGTCCGCTCGGCGATGCCGTAGACGCCCGCGATGAGGCCGGAGATGTAGAGCGCCAGGCCCTTCGACAGCAGGACGCCGAGGGCGAGGCCGGCCAGCGATCCGGCGAGCCCCGCAATCCCGCTCTCCGCGAGAAACAGCGCGCGGATCCGGGCGCGCGAGGCCCCGAGCGCGCGCAGGATGCCGATCTCCCGCCGCCGCTCGGTCACGGCGATCGAGAACGCGTTGTAGATGATGAACATCCCGATGAACAGCGCGAAGGCGCTGTTCATGTCCGCCGTGAAGGAGTAGACGCGGAGCACCGAGTCGATCTGGCGGCCGCGCGAGGCCGGCGGCTCGACCTGGTAGCCCGGCCCCAGGCGCGCGCCGATCGCCAGCCGCCCCCGCTCCAGCCCCACGCCCTCGCTGAGCGCGAGGTCCACGCGGTCGAAGGTGCGCCCGCGGCCGAACACCATCTGGGCGGCGTAGACGTCCATGACGGCGAGGTTGCCGCCGAAGGCCTGCGTCAAGCCGCCCGACTTCATGATCCCGCGCACGGTGAACCGCTTCTCGCCCTCCATCGTCCGCATCGGGACCGTCGAGCCGATGGCCAGGCCGTTGCGGGCGGCGAACTCGCGCGTCACGATCAGCGAGTCCGGCTGCGCGAGGAAGACGAGCGGGTCGTCGATGACGGCCTCGTCCCCGCTCTCGAGGTCGTAGTCGCGCAGCGACCGGTCGCCCGTCATGTCCACCGCGAGGACGAGAACGTTGCCCTCGCTCGCGAGGTTCGTGCCCACCGCCGCCTCGATGACCGGGACCGCGGCGCGCACCTCCGGCATCGCCTGCACGCGCTCGAGGACGTCCTCGGGAAGCCCGCCTTCGCCGGCGGCAACCTGCAGCTCCGCTTTGCCCGCGATGCGGTCGATCGTCTGGCGGAACGCGAGGAGCACCGACTCGTTGGCCGTCCGCATGCCGACGAACACGGCCACGCCCAGCACGATGCCGGCCGTCGTGAGCAGCGTCCGCAGCCGGTGCCGGCGCACGTAGGGCCACGTGATGAGGCGCAGCAGCATCATCGCCGCTCATCCCCGACGATCCGGCCGTCGCGGAGGGTGATGGTCCGCGGGCAGATCTCCGCCACGTGGCGGTCGTGGGTGACGATGACGACGGTGGCCTGGAGGCGCTGGTGGAGGTCGCCGACGAGGGCCAGGATCTCGTCGCCGGTCGAGGAATCGAGGTTCCCCGTCGGCTCGTCGGCCAGGAGGATCGGCGGGTAGATCGCGAGGGCGCGGGCGATGGCGACGCGCTGGCGCTCGCCGCCGGACAGCTCGTCGGGCAGGTGATCGGCGCGCGCGCCGAGGCGCACGAGGCCGAGCAGCTCCCGGGCGCGATCCGCGGCCTTCTTCCGGGCCCAGCCGCGCAGGTGAAGCGGCAGGGCGACGTTCTCGAGGCAGCTGAGCGTGGGCAGCAGGTTGAAGAACTGGAAGATGAAGCCGATCGTGTCGCGCCTCACCCGCGTCAGCTCGTCGTCGCGGAGGCCGTCGAGGCGCCGGCCGTCGATCTCGACCCAGCCCGAGGTCGGCCGGTCGAGGGCGCCGATGAGGTTGAGCAGCGTGGACTTGCCGGAGCCGGACGCGCCGACAACCGAGACCATTTCGCCGCGCCCAATCGACAGATCGACGCGGTCGAGGGCGATGACCGTGCGCCTGCCGTTGAAGGCCTTCGTGACGCCTGAGAGGGTGATCATGCCTGGCCCTATCCTGCCACGCGCGGGCGAACCTCGTCGAGGCGCCCGGCCGCCCCCGGGTGTAACATGGCCGAATGCCTGCCGACCCGCCTCGGCAGATTGCGCCCCTGCCGGCCGCGTGGGCGCCGGCGTGCGTTGGCCTGCCGCTCGCCATCCTGGCCTTTCAGCTGCTGACGCACCGCGGGCACGGGTTCTTCCGCGACGAGCTGTACTACCTCGCGTCGGCCGAGCAGGCCGGCGTGCACACGTGCACCGACTGCATGCCCTACGAGAACAACCTCCCCATCTGGGTCCTGCGGGGCGCGCGCGTGCCCTTCGCCGCGTACTGGCCGCGCGTGAAGCGTTACATCTGAAAGGGGCGGCCGCGGCCGCTGCCTGAGCCCGGCGCAGTCACTGTCCGCGCTCGGATGCCGTTCCGTCGGCTCTCGCGCCTAGGCTCAGCAGGCGCTCGGCCAGCTCGAGAAGGTCGACGGGCCAGAACGCGCGCGGCCGCGGGTGGCGGACGGAGGGCAGGCCCGCAAGCGGCCGGCACGTCAGGACCATCTGGCGCCAGGCGTGCGGGATCGCGTCCCGGCCGTGGACGGCTCCGAGGAGCGCGCCGGCGATGGCGGCGTTCGTGTCGGTGTCGCCGCCCGCCATGACCGTCCGCACGACGCCTTCCTCGACGCTCTCCGCGTGCAGCAGCTGGTGGAAGGCGTTCTGGAGCGATACCAGCACCCAGCCCTGGCGATCCATGAAGCTGGCGGGCGGCTCGGTGGCGGCCAGGCCGACCACGCGGCGCACGTCGCGCCGGCACCTGAGGTCCTCGGCCCGCTTCATGGCGAAGGCGTAGACCTGCGCCGGCCGCTCCCCCGTCCGCACGGCGTGCGCCACTGCGACGGCGAACAGCGTGACCGCGTCGCAGCACACCGGGTGCGGGTGCGTGAGCGCCGAGTCCTCGCGCGCGGCGGCGGCCAGACGCTCCGCGTCGAGCGCGTGGGCCCAGACGGCCAGCGGGCTGCAGCGCATCAGCGAGCCGTTCGCCTGGCTCTCGCGCGAAGCGGCCTGCGCGGCGGCCGCCGCCGTCTGGCCGCGCTCCACGTCTCCCGGGCCGATGGCCGCCAGCGCCTTTGCCGTCGTGCCTCCGCAATCGAAGGGGCGCGAGTGGTACCAGTGGTGGTAGGCCCTGGCCGCAGCCTCCGCGTCGAACCGCCCCGTGCTCACGATCGATCTCGCCAGCATCAGGGCGAGCTCGCTGTCGTCGGTCGGCTGGCCGGCCAGCGTGTTCCACGTGCCGCCGTCGGCCATCTTCCGGAGGCCGCCCGGGTGCCGGCGCGCCAGTTCCAGCGGGGTCTTGAACTCGACATACGCGCCGAGGGCGTCGCCGGCCACCTGCCCGAGCAGGCAGCCTTGTGCGCGGGACAGGAGGCCGGAGTCCGCGGTGGCGGCGCCCGGCTCCGGCGTTACGAGATCGTAGGGCTCGGCTGCCGGCTCCGGAGCGTCGAGCACCGCCTGCCAGGCGCGCGAAGCGAGGTCGCGCACGAGGGCCGGCGCGCCGCCGAAGCAGAACCGCGCGCGGCTCGACCCGTCGGCCGAGTAGACGATTCGGCGGCCGTCCTGGTCGACGAAGTCGCCGCCCGCGCTGCCGAGGAGCGCGTGGCCGGCGGCGAAGTCCCAGGCGCCGGGGCCGTTCAGCGACACCGCCGCGTCGCCGTCGCCGGCGGCGACGAGCGCCAGGCGGTACGCGATGCTCGGCACGGCGCGCGCTCGCGCCGGCTGGATGAGCTCCAGGTTCGGCCGGGGCTTGCGGTTCATCGCGGCCGACAGCAGCACGACGTCGTAGCGGCCGAGCGCCGTCGGCCACGCCGGCCGCTCGACGGCCCGGCCGTTGCGCTCCATCGGTCCGCAGCCGTCCGCCCAGGCGAACAGATCGCCCCGGTCGTCGGGCGCGGCGAAGGCGTAGACCACGCCGAGGACCGGCACGCCGTCGCGAAGCAGGGCGATCGAAACGGCGCTGCCGCGGCGCCCTTTCAGGTAGTCGCGGGTGCCGTCGTTGGGATCGACGAGCCAGAGGTGCGCTTCGCCAGGGGCGCGCGGCTGCGCGCCGGTCTCCTCGCCGAGGTAGCCCCAGCCCGGGAACGCCGGGACCAGGGCGTGCCGGATCAGCCGCTCGGCCTCCGTGTCCGCCTCCGCGTGCGCGCCCGCGCCGCGCGGGCCGCCCGCGCGGTGGAACTCGTCGCGCAGGAGCGCGCCGGCCTTGAGCGCCGCGTCCACGGCGAGGTCGAGCGGGCGCCGGTAGTCCTGGGGCACGGTGCCTCCCCGTGCGGAAAGGGCGGTGAACGCCGACGCGATGGCGGGGCGAGCCGGATTTTACTCCCCGCCACCGGCCCTGTCGAGCGGGCCTGGCGGCGGCTGCCGGTGTTCGACGGAACCGCTTCGCGCTGATCTTGGCGGCGGTGGACCGCCGCGGCGCCGGCATCCAGGAGGCCTGGGCCCGGCAAGCCAGACCCATCGGCCGGCGCCCGCCGGGGTAGAATGCCGGACAGGGAGCCCTTGGCAAATGAGCGACGACATCTCTCGCCCCGAGGCCATCGCCCGTCCCGTCGTGCCCGCCCTCGAAGCGGTGCTTGGCCGCCCCTTCCGCGTCCTCGACGACGGGTTCGTGCGCGTCGTGGATTACATGGGAGACGACTCGGCTGTCGTGCAGGCGGCGCGCACGTCGTACGGCGCGGGCACGAAGCGCCGGCACGAGGACCGCGGCCTCATCCGCTACCTCATGCGCCATGCGCACACGACGCCCTTCGAGATGTGCGAGCTGAAGCTGCACGTGCGCGTGCCGATGGACGTCTGGCGGCAGTGGATCCGCCACCGCACGGCGAGCGTGAACGAATACTCGACGCGGTACTCCGTGGCCATCGATGCGGCCCAGCGGACGGCGCCGGACGCCTGGCGGCTGCAGTCACCGGCGAACCGCCAGGGCAGCGCCGGGCTGCTGCATGCCGGGCAGGGCGCGGCGCTGTCCGAGGAGGAATCGCGGCTCCAGCACGCCGCGCGCGCCGCCTACCAGGCCCGCCTGGCCGCCGGCGTGGCCCGCGAGCAGGCGCGCAAGGACCTGCCGCTCTCCACCTACACCGAGGCCTACTGGAAGATCGACCTGCAGAACCTGCTGCACTTCCTCGACCTGCGGATGGACGCGCGCGCGCAGCAGGAGATCCGCGAGTACGCCACCGTCATCGGCGAGCAGATCGTGGCCAAGTGGGTGCCGCTCACCTGGGAGGCGTTCCTCGACTACCGGCGCGGCGGCCTCGTGCTGTCGCGGATCGAGAACGAGCTCCTCGCCGCGCTTACGTCCGGCGATCGCGCGCGCGCCATCGCCATCGCAGACGAGGGCGGCCTGCTGACGCACGCGGAAGACGGGCGCCTCAAGGCGAACCTCGAGGGGCGGGAGCTCGAGGACAAGCTGGCGCGCCTGGGCCTGCGGGCGCCGTGGACCGAGTAGCGGCGGGCCGCGCCGGCTGACGCCGCATCGCGCTGTCTCTTCGCCTCCGGCGGGTTCCCGTACGACCTCCTTCGCTCGCGGGTCAGGACTTCCACCGCATCCCGCTTCCGCGTGAACCGCGCGCGGGCCGCCCCGGCCCTCTCAGGCTCGGTGCGAGAGACAATCGGTACTTCAGCGCGAACTCCACCGCCACCGTTCTCAGCGTGTCGTCGAGCCGCCCGAAGACCCCCGCCTGGATGTCGAACGGGACGCCCCCGTGCAGCGCCTCCGCAATGGCGCCGGCGATGCACGCGATCGTGTCCGCGTCGCCGCCCAGGGCCACCGCCGAGCGGATGGCGCCTTCCACCCCTGACGCCTCGAATGCGACCGCGGCCGCCGTCGGCACCGTGCCCTGGCACGTCACGTCGAAGTGCGGCTCACGCCGGGCCTTCTCCAGGCTTCCCCGGCAGTCGTAGCCGAAGCGGTCCGCGAGGAAGTCCTCCACCTCGGCCGCCGTGCTGCCTGTCCGGGCAAGAAAGACGGCGCTGGCCACCGCCTGCGCCCCCTTCACGCCCTCGGGGTGATTGTGGGTCGGGCCGGCTGTCCTCTCCGCCTCTGCCAGCACGCGGTCGAGACTCTCGAAGGCCCATCCCACCGGCGATACGCGCATCGCCGAGCCGTTGCCATAGCTCCCGTAGGGGCCGGCTTCGTCGTTGGACATCCACTTCTTGAACCGGCCTTCGTACCCGGCGTAGGGGTACCGACGCGCCCACTTCCGAATGGAGGAACCGTAGTCCTCATCATGGAGGATCGCGCTGGCGACGGCGATTGTGAGCACGGAGTCGTCGGTGAAGCGAGATCGGGATGAGAGGAGCGGAACGGCCTTCGCGCCCGGCCTGGTTCTCTCGTAGACCGATCCCGCGACGTCGCCCGTTATAGCGCCAATCATCGGCTGCCCTCCGCGCGCCGGCCAGCCGCGCGGGCGCCGCAGGCGGCCCCGTCGCGACACCGCGGACCAACCGGCGATCGAGAACCACATGTTCTCGACACTGAACACTCCGACGCCGCGCAGAATCCCCCGGGAATCTGCGTCTGTATCCAGCAAAGCCGTACTACGAAAACGATGGGCCATCGGCAGCCTGAAGCCGCACGGCAACAGGCAGGCAGCGATGGCGACATGTCAGTCGGTACGCCCCTGGCTGGACACGATGCAGCCGCAGTTCGAGCGGCGCCCGGCCGACGCCTGGGGCCAGGATGGAGTCCGGGCCGCGCACGGCGGCCCCTCAGACCGGCTTCACAGCCCGTTCTCGCGGCGCAGCCGCGTCACGCAGGCCGGGAAGCCGTCCCCTTACACCCCTCAAGTGCCGCCGTACCCGATGGTGACCTTGTCGCCCTCGACGATGACCGGGACGTCGCGGCCGCCCTTGGTGTAGCCGAGCATGCGCTGCAGGTTCGCCGCGCTCGCCTTGGCGTTGACGTACTCGACCTCGTAGCCGCGCTTCGCGTAGACCTCACGGGCCTCTGAGGTGTAGGGTCAGGTGTCCTTGCCGAAGATGAGGACGTGCATCGAAGACCTCCAGGCGCTAGGGGCTCGGCGCCAGGCGCTGGTCAGACGGACGACGAGTACTGCTTCCCTTCGAACTCGGCTATGCGCGCGCGGACCGCGTCGGGCACCGGCACGGGCGCCCGCGCGCCGTAATCATACGCGACCTGGACGCTCTTCGCCGCGGCCACCAGGCGGCCGGCCGGATTGCGGATTTCGAAGGCCATCGAGAAGCTCGATCGCCCGATCCCGGTGACGCCGGCGGCGACGTCCAGCACCTCGCCGACCTCCGCCTGCGCGCGGTAGTCGATCTCGACGCGCGCCAGGATGTAGCTCACTTCGCCCGCGACGCGGTCGAGGCCCGCGGCTCGCCAGTAGGCGAAGCGCGCGATCTCCAGGTACGTGAGGTAGACGGCGTTGTTGACGTGGCCCATCATGTCGCAGTCGCGGAACCGGACCTCGATGGGGCAGTGAACGGGAAAGCGCGATTCGGTCATGACGCGGGACTCAGGACTCGGGACTCCGGGCGCTCGATCCAGCGGCCATCGACACGATAGCGACGGTCTCGGGCGCCGCCGCCAGCCGCGCCTTCCACAACGCGCGGACCGCGAGCGCCGCAGCCACGGCCATCACGGCCGACCCGCTGAAGTAGGGCATCGCGACGCCGAGGCGGTCGAACGCGTAGCCGCCCCAGAGCGGCCCGGCAATGCGCGCGAGGCTGTTCAGCGACTGCACCAGCCCCATCACGCCTCCCTGGTCCTCGGCCGACGAGCACCGGGAGATCAGCGACGCCAGCGCGGGGTTGTTGAACCCCATGCCGGCCGCCATCACGGCGTTGGCCGCGACAACCACGGCCGCGGATCGGGACGTCGCGATCAAGAACAGCCCGGCCGCCACGACGGCCAGCGACACGGGCACGAGGTGGTGCTCGCCGACGAGCTTCACGGCCCTGCCGACAAGGCCTCCCTGGACGATGACCATGACGACGCCGATCAGGGCGAACACGTAGCCGATCGTCGAGGCGGTGAAGCCGTGGACGTGCTCCGAGTACAGCGCGAACGTCGTCTCGAAGGAGGCGAAGGCGGCCACAGCCAGGAACCCGATGAGCATCAGCAGCGGCAGGTGCGGCTTCGCCATCGCCGCGCGCAGCGCGTCGAGCCGGCCGGCCCGCCTGATGGCCCTGTGCTCGGGCTTCAGGGTCTCGGGCAGCAGGAAGAGCGCGGCCGTGAAGTTCGCCAGCGCGAGGCCGGAGGCGAAGAACGCGGGCGCCGAGTACCCCCAGCGGCTCAGGAACCCGCCGATGGCCGGCCCGAAGATGAAGCCCAGCCCGAAGGCGGCCCCGAACAGCCCCATGCCCTTCGCGCGGTTCTCGGGCGTCGTCAGGTCCGCCATGACGGCCTGGACGGTCGGGATGTTGGCGCCGGCAATGCCCGCGAAGACCCTCGCGGCGAACAGCGTCGTCAGCGTCGAGGCCAGCCCGAACGCGAGATAGGCGAGGCTCGATCCGAGGAGCCCGACCAGGATCACCGGGCGGCGGCCGACGCGGTCCGAAAGCCGCCCCCAGAAGGGCGCGAACAGGAACTGCATCAACGAGAACGACGTGGCGAGCATGCCCACGGTGAACGCCGTGGCCCCGAACGTCTCGGCGTAGAACGGCAGGAGCGGGATGATGATCCCGAACCCCAGCAGGTCGATGAAGACCGTGGCGAAGACGATGGCGACGGGCTGCAGCTTCACGGCTGTTCGGAATCCAGAAGCCAGAATCCGGAATTAGAAAGCTGCATGTCAGCAGGGTCGTTTCGACGCAGCGGAGTGCAGCCTCCGGCGCCTTGTCGCGGACTTCTCGATCGCACGGTCAGCATTCCGGCTTCTGGGTTCCGGCCTCTGAACTCTATTCCCGCTCCCGCTTCGCGTGGTACTTCGCGAACTCCTCGATGAAGCTCAGGCTCTGCATCGACTTCATGCGGTCGAGAAACAGGATGCCGTCGAGATGATCCGTCTCGTGCTGGATCACCCGCGCCATGAACCCGGACGCCTGCAGATCGATCCGCTCGCCGTTCCGGTCGTGCGCCTTCACCCTGATGTCCCGGTAGCGGGGCACCAGGCCGCGCAGGCCGGGAATGCTCAGGCAGCCCTCCCAGTCCTCCTCGATCTGGCGGCTCGCGGGGACGATCTCCGGATTGACGAGCGCGAGGATCTCGGGCTCCGCCGGCTCCGCGTTCTCGTCGTCTTCGCGGTCGTTGAACACCCGGGCGACGAAGAGACGGCAGTCCTCGTGAACCTGCGGCGCCGCCAGCCCGGCCCCGTCGTTCTCGAGCATGGTCAGCGCCATGTCATCGATGAGCTTCTGGAAGGCCGGCGTGGCGATGGACGACGGGGCGACCGCCTTCATCTTCTTCCGCAGGATCGGATGGCCCATGCGGGAGATCTTGAGCAGGGACATAAGTCCCTATTATGACAGGCGCTGGGGGCTGGGCGCCAGGCGCTGCTCGGACAGGGGCGAGGGGCGAAAGGCAAGGGGCTGGTCGGACAAGGGCGAGCGGCAAGGGGCGAGCACGGTTCTTGCTCGCGCAACCAGTTGTCGGGGCGGCTAGGACGGGCAGCTGGGACCTGTCCGCCGGGCGGCGGGGCCGCGTCCAGGCCGGACTTCGGCGGGAACGGGACGGATGGCGGAACGCCGGCCATCCGTCCCGGCGATTACGGATCCGTGCCTTCGGAATCAGTCTGGAGGCCGGAGTGCCGCGGGCCGAAAGACAGGCAGGCGGCCGCGCCGTCAGCTCTCGGCCGGGCCAGGACGCGCCGGGGCCGCGGGCCCGACACCGCGAGGCAGTTGACAGCATCAGGCGAGGAGACGCATCATGACGCGCATGCGACGAATGGCAGTGGCGGCGGCCCTCGCGGCCGCAATCGGAACCGCGGCGGCGTGCGTGGAAACGAGGCACGAGAACCCGGCGTCTCCGACCCCCGCGCTCGCGGTGCTCTCGGCCGGAAGCTGGACCTCGTCCACCGCGGCCGTGGCGTCCTCGCTCGATCCGAAGGCCTGCGGGAACCTCGAGTGGACGATCACGTCGCTGACCGGCACCTCGGCGTCGGGGACGTTCAAGGCGGTCTGCGGCGGCGGCCTGACGCTCGAAGGATCGGCCGAGGGCAAGCTGAACGGCCTGACCGCCGACCTCAGGGTGAGCGGAACCGTCGCCGGGGCCGGCATGGCATGCACCTTCTCGCTGGTGGGCACGGCGCTGCCCGAGGGGCTCGACCGCGTGCGGATCAACTACAGCGGATCGACCTGCCTGGGGCCGGTGTCGGGCTCCGAGGTCATCAGGAAGTAGGCGGGGGAAACCGGAACTCCTCGGTCGCGGTCGCCTCGACGGCCGCCCTCACCATGTCCTCGATCGGCAGCTTTGCCTCCGCTTCCTCCACCTGCCACCGCCGCGCGTGCGTCTCGGGGCTGCGCGGCGTGAACAGCTGGCAGCAGTCCTGGTCCGGGACGATCGAGATTTCGTAGGTCCCGATCCTCATCGCCTCGGCGACGATCTCCTCCTTGTCCGTCCCGACGAGCGGCCGCAGGATCGGCATGCTCGTGGCGTCCGCGATGACCGTGAGGTTCTCGAGGGTCTGCGAGGCGACCTGGCCGATGACTTCGCCCGTGACCAGCGCCTTCGCGCGGCTGGCGCGCGCGATGCGCTCGGCGATGCGGAGCATCAGGCGCCTGTAGATCACGACCCGGAGCGGCGCCGGCACGCTCAGGACGACCTGGCGCTGGAGCTCACCGAAGGGCACGAGCCGCAGCGTCGTGTGCATCTGGTAGCGCGTGAGGACCTCCGTGAGCTCGCGCGCCTTCTCCTGCGATGCGCGCGAGAGGTACGGGTAGCTGTGGAAGTGCACCGGGACCACCGAGCAGCCTCGCCTCATCAGCCGGTACGCCGCGACGGGCGAGTCGATGCCGCCGGACATGAGGCACGCGACGCGCCCGCTCACGCCGGTCGGCATCCCGCCCGCGCCTTTCTCTTTGCCGAACGAGTAGAAGATCCGGTTCGGCAGCACCTCCACCGTCACGACCATCTCGGGCCGCTCGAGCTTCACGGGCCAGCCGAGGCGCTCGACAATGCGCGCGCCGAGCTCGCGCTCGAGCTGGGGCGACGTCATGGGGAACGTCTTGTCGCCGCGCTTGGCGCTGACGCGGAACGTCACCGGCCTGTGGCCCTCCAGGTCCGCCAGGACGGCCGATGCCACCGACTCGAGATCCCGCGCCGCGCGCCCGGCCTTCGAGAAGTTCGCGATGCCGAAGACGTGCCGGAGCCGCTCGCTGACGGCCTCGTAGCCGGCCGACGGCCCGAGGACGATTTCAATCCGGCCCATCAGCGCGCGCACGTCCTTCACGCCGAGGTCCGCCGTCTGCCTGCGGACGTTGCGGACGAGCTGGCCGATGAAGTACGGCCGGTTCCGGCCCTTCAGGGCGATCTCCTGGTAATGGACGAGGATGGATGTCATTGAATCAGGCGCTCGGGGCTAGGCGCTAGGCGCTAGTCGGACACTGACCGCCGTCACCACTCGGACTCGGCGACGCCGGCGCGGCGGTTCACCACGCGGGCGAGGACGAAGAGCAGGTCGGAGAGGCGGTTCATGTAGGCCAGGAACTCGACTTCCAGGACGCCCAGGGCCACCATCCGGCGCTCGGCCCGCCGGCACACGGTCCGGGCGAGATGGAGGGACGCGGCCGCGGGCGATCCGCCTGGCAGGATGAAGCGCCGGAGCGGCTGCAGCTCTTCCGCGCAGGCGTCGATCCAGCCTTCGAGGCGCGTGACGTCGTCGGGGCCGAGCGCGACCTTGGTGACCCGCCCGGCGATGCGCTCCGCCGGGTCGGCCAGGCGCGATCCGAGGGCGAACAGGTCCCGCTGGATCTGCGCGAGCATCCGATCCAGGTCCTCGTCCAGGCCCGCCGCGCGCGCCTGGCCCACGGCGGCATTCGCCTCGTCCACCTCCCCGTAGGCATCGACGCGCGGGTCGGACTTCGCGATCCGCGTGCCGTCGAACAGCGTCGTCGCGCCGCCGTCCCCGGTCCGCGTGTAGATCTTCTCCATGCCTGTTGGATTATAAGTGTCCTGAACCGCGTCCGCGAGGCTGATGTCCCTGAACCCGCCATCCCGCCGCCCGGCCCCAGGCCGTCTCCACTTGCCGCCGCCGGCCCGGCGCCGCGCGTTTCGACGGGCCCTGCTGCGCTGGTACGACCGCAACGGGCGCGATCTGCCATGGCGCAGAACGACCGACCCGTACCACATCCTGGTGTCGGAGATCATGCTGCAGCAGACTCAGGTGCATCGCGTGCTGCCGAAGTACCACGAGTGGCTCGGCAAGTACCCGACGCTCGAGGCGCTCGCCGGGGCCCCAGAAGAAGGGGCTGTCGAAACCTGGCGCCCGCTCGGGTACAACATCAGGCCGCGGCGCCTGCACGCCATCGCGCGCGAGGCGGTCTCCAGGTTCGGCGGCGCGCTGCCGGCCGACGAAGCGGCGCTGCGCTCGTTCAAGGGCATCGGGCCCTACACGGCGGGCGCGATGCTGAGCTTCGCCTTCGGCAAGCGGGCGCCAATCCTGGACACCAACGTCGCGCGCGTGCTCGTCCGGGTCGTCGTCGGGCGCGGCGACGCCAAGTCGCACCGGATGCGCAAGCACCTGTGGGCGCTCTCCGAGGCCATGATGCCGCGCAAGCGGGTGTTCGACTTCAACCAGGCGCTGATGGATTTCGGGGCGCTGGTGTGCGCGGCGCGAAACCCGAAGTGCGGCGAGTGCCCGATGGCGGGGTTCTGCGAGGCGTTCAGACTCGGGGCCCGGGGCTCGGGACCTGGCGCTCGGGACTCGGCGCTCGGGGCTCGGCCTGCCGCGCCGAAACCGACCGTCAGGCCGTCCGGCGAAGGCGGGCGTTCGGGGAAGGCGGCAGGCGTGACCCGGCGATGAAGCGGGTCGTGGTGGCGGCGGCGGTCATCGAGCGCGGCGGAGCGTTCCTGCTGGCGAGGCGTCTCGAGGGGACGCACCTTGCCGGCCACTGGGAGTTCCCCGGCGGGAAGCTGCACGAGGGCGAAACGCTCGAGGAATGCCTGGCGCGGGAAATCCGCGAGGAGCTCGACGCCGCGATCGAGGTTGGCGAGGAGATCCTCGCGACAATCCACGACTACCCGGACCGATCCGTCGAACTCCGGTTCTTCCGCTGCCTGCTGCTCGGCGAGCCCAGGCCGGTCATGGGACAGGAGATGCGGTGGGTGGCGCGCGCCGACCTGGACGCGGTTCCCCTCCCGCCGGCCGACGCGGAGCTCGCGGGACTGCTCATCTCGCGCAGCGTTTGAAGGCCCGGCCTCCAACCGGAATCCGGGCTGGAGCCCCGATCTCCACATGGATCCCGGAAAAGGCGACGGTCTCCAATTCCCGCGTCGGCGGTCAGGCCGGGACCTGGAGAGCGTCCCCTCCCGGAACAGGCGACTGACACCTCTTCAGGGGGTCACGAACGGCAGCGCGGTGACGGTGCCAGGAATCGGCCCGGCACCGCTCGCGACGGCAACCGCAGTGCCGGGCTCGGCCAGATCGCGGTGCACGTAGCCGAGGGCGACGGGCCGCCCGAGCGCAGGCGACATGACGGCGCTCGTCACGCGGCCCGCCTCTTTGTCCCCGGCCAGGATCGGGCTCCCGGGAGACGGAACGGAACTGCCGTCCAGCGCCACGCCGACCAGCTTCCGGGCGATTCTCCCGTGGCCGCGATCGCGGATGCGCACGAGGACTTCCTGGCCCGGGAAGCAGCCCTTCGTGAAGCTCACCGCCCGCCCCTCGATGCCGGCCTCGAGGGGAATGGTGGCCTCGTCCATGTCGGCGGGAAACGCCGGCTCGCCGGCCTCCACGCGCAGGACCTCGGCGGTAGCCGCGGACATCCTCACCGCACCCGCCTCGGCCAACGCCGCTTCGAGGGCTTCCACCTGCCCGGCGGCGGCGAAGAGAAGGAAGCCGGTCAATCCCAGCCCGTCGCGCCGGGCCGCCACGAGAGTGTCTCCGCGGAACGCCAGGCGGGCGTTCTGGAAGGGCGCAAACGCCGCGAGGTCCGCGCCGATCGCCGCGCCGGCGGCCTCGGCGGCGCGCGGCCCATAGACGCCGAGGCATCCCCAGGCCTCGCTCACGTCGCCGAGCTGGACGTCCTCGCTGAAGATCAGCTGGTCCAGCCGCTCGAGAAGCCGCTGCCCGGCGCCCGCCGGCGTGTCGATGAGCGCCGCGTCGCCGAGATCGAACAGGTTCATGTCGGCGACCATCCGGCCCTGCGGCGTCAGGAAGGCCGTATAACAGCCCGAGCCGGAAGCCAGTCCGGCGATGTCGTTCGTCAAAACCGCATGCAGAAAGGACTTGCGATCCGCGCCGCGAACGACGATCCGGCCCCGGTGCCCAAGGCCCGCCACGGCCGCGGCCAGGCGCGCCGCTGTGTAGTCGTCCGGAATGGTCATGGCTCTGGTATGCTCAGAAACGTCATGGCTCGCGACCATTGTACAGCCGGGCCCGCGGGGCGATCAGCCCGGCGGCAGAGGCGTGCGCCCCTGGTGATCCGGCGAGCCCTGGCGCTGGCCGCTCTCATCGCGGCGGCCGCGGGGCCGGCCGCCGAAGGCCAGGCCCAGCAGCCTGAGCCGGCCGCCGTCAGGTTCGTGGTGTTCATGGCCGGACGCCAGCTCGGCTTCGAGCGGGCGCAGGTGAGGGCCACAACGGACGGATGGACGCTCAGCGGCTCGGGGCGGCTTGCCGACCCGGTGGATCTCCGGACCGGGCAGTTCCAGGTCCGCTACGACCGCGACTGGCGTCCGCTCGGCGCCGAGATCAGCGCGACGCTCCAGGGCGAGCCGAGCGTGACGAAGACCACCTTCGCCAACGGCAGCGCGACGAGCGAGATCACGCGCCGCGGAAAGTCCTCCTGGAAGGTGGACGCGGTGTCCGCGGACCCGGTGGTGCTGCCGCCGAAGGCCTTCTTCTCGGCCTTCGAGGCGCTTGCCCTCCGCCTGAGGACGGCCCCCGTTCCGGCCGCTCTGCGCGGCTACATCGTCGGCCAGGGCGAGATCGCGATTGCCGTGACGGCCGTCGGCGACGAACGCTTCCAGACGATGGACGGCGCGGTCGATTCGAGGCGGTACACCCTGACGATCGAGGAATCGTCGGGGCCGGTCGAGGCCGAGCTCTGGGCGAACCTGGAGGGGCGGCTGCTTCGCTTCCGCGTTCCGGCCAACGCCCTCGAAGTGTCCCGGGAGGACGTCGCGGCGGTCTCGACGCGCGTGGAGCGGCTGGCGCGGCCGAACGACGAAGCGATTACGGTGGCGGCCTTCGGGTTCAACCTGGCCGGCACGCTGTCGAAGCCGGAATCGGCGCCGGCGGCGGCCGGGCGCGCGGGCGGAAAGGCGCCCGCCCTTCCGGCGGTGGTCCTCGTGTCGGGCGGCGGCTTCGCCGATCGCGACGAGAACGTCGCGGGGGTCCCCGTCTTCGCGCAGCTGGCCGGCGCGCTCGCCGACGCGGGGTTCGCGGTCGTCCGGTACGACAAGCGCGGCCTCGGCCAGAGCGGCGGCCGCAGCGAGTCGGCGACGGCCGGCGACTACGCCGAAGACGCGCGCGCGGTCGTCAGGCACCTCCGCAAGCGCCGCGACATCGATCCCAGGCGCATCGCCCTCGTCGGCTACGGCGAAGGCGGGTTCGTGGCGATGCTTGCCGCCGCCGGCGCCAAAGACGACGTGGCGGCGCTGGCGCTCGTGGCGGCGCCGGGCTCGAAGGGATCCGACCTGGTGATGGAGCAGCAGCTGCGGCTGATCGAGAAGATGGCCCTGCCCGACGCCGAGCGGCAGGAGCGCGTCGAACTGCAGGAGCGGCTGCACCACGCGGTGATCACCGGGACAGGCTGGGACACCGTCCCGCCGGGCTACCGTGAGCAGGCGGACACGGCGTGGTTCCGCAGCCTGCTGCTCTTCGATCCGGCCAGGGTGATGGAGAAGGTGCGCCAGCCGGTGCTCGTCGTTCACGGCGATATCGACCGGCAGGTTCCCGCGCGGCACGGCGCCCTTCTGATCGAGGCGGCCCGCGCCAGGAAGAAACCCCTCCCGGCCGCGCTCGTGACCATCCAGGGGATCAATCATCTGCTCGTGCCTGCGGCGACGGGGGAACCAGACGAGTACGCCACGCTGCCAGACAGGCGGGTGAGCCCCAAGGTGCCGGAGGCCCTGGTGCCCTGGCTGAAGGACACGCTGCATGTGGGAGCTGCGGGCCCGGCGCACTGACCCGGCGCGCCCGGTGTCGTTCCGGCTGATGCCCGGGGCCGTGAAGACGATCGGCCGGGCCCGGGCGGCCGACTTCTGCCTCGACGTGCCGTTCGTCTCGCGCCTGCACTGCCGCGTGGAAGTGGGCCCTGACGGCGCGGTCGAAGTCGTCGATCTCGGCAGCACCAACGGCACCTGGGTCGACGGGAAGCGCGTCAGCCGGGCGACGCTCGCTCGCGGCAGCGTCCTTCGCGTCGGCCGCGTCGAGTTCGCGCTGGAGCCCTGCGGGTAGGCTAGGCGGAGCGCAGGAAGGGGTTCGTCGCGCGCTCGCGCCCGATCGTCGTGTCCGGCCCGTGTCCCGGATGCACGACGGCGGCGTCGCCGAAGCCGAACAGCACCGTCCGCAGCGATCGCATCAGCGTCTCGTAATCGCCGCCCGGCAGGTCGGTCCTCCCGATCGATCCCGCAAACAGCGTGTCGCCGACGAAGAGGTGCGTGCCGGGCTCCTCGGGGCATCGGACGCGCAGGCAAACGCCTCCCGGGCTGTGGCCTGGGGTGTGGTGCGCGTCCACGGCGCAGCAGCCGAAGGAGAGAGGCGCGCCTTCGGCGAGGAAGAAGTCCGGAGGCGGGGGCGGCTCGACCCGGTAGCCGAAGAACCGGCCCTGCTCGACGGCGTTCTCGTAGAGGAACAGGTCCTCGCGGTGGAGGCCCACGGGGGCCCCTGTGGCCCGCTTGGCCGCCGCGATCCCGCTCACGTGGTCGACGTGGCCGTGCGTGAGCAGGATCGCGCCGATCGACAGGCGGCGCGCGCCGGCGATCGCGAGAAGCGCCTCGACTTCGTCGCCCGGGTCGATCAGCACCGCCTCGCGTGAGCCGTCGCACGCGACGAGGAAGCCGTTCTTGTGAAACGGCGCGGCCGCCCGGGATTCGATCAGCATGGAGCCCTTCCTGTCAACTGCCCTGCAGGACCCGGGCCGTCTCGGCGCGGGTCCGATCCATGGCGGCGCGCAGCGACGCGGCCGATTCGGCGACGGCCGGCGCGGCCGAGACGTTCGACCACGGGAAGACGCCGTCGCGCGTGGCGGCCAGGCCGTCCAGCACGCCGCTGACGGCCCCCCAGCCGCGCAGTTCCCGCTCGGAGGAGGCGGCGCGGGCGAGCCAGGCGGCCGCCCTCGCGGGTTCGTTCAGCGCGGCCGCCGCCATGTAGGCGCAGCGCGACCAGCCGCTGCCGTCGGGCGCGGCCGCCGCCCTCGACCACACCGCGCTGGCGAGGCGCTGGGCATCCCCCATCTTCCCGGCGCGCACCAGCACCGCGGCGGTCATCGCGCGGGCTTCGCACGAGCCGGGATGCAGCCGCGTAAGGCTGCCGAGCAGCGTCAGCGCGTCGCCGGTCCGGCCGGCCCCCGCCAGCTCCGCTGCGCGCAGGATCGTCCCCGGCGGGAAGTCGCCGGCGTCGCGCCAGGGCTGGGTTCCCGGCGGGGGCGCGCCCGCCGGTCCCGGCCTCCGGCCCAGTCTCGCGCGCAGGCAGACGGCGTCCCACCACGGCAGCGCGGAGAACAGCGAGCGGCCGCGTTCGGCCGCTGCCACCGCCTCGGCGGGCCGGCCGGCCGACAGATGCGCGGCGGCTTCGATCAGGACGGCGAGGGGCTGACCGGGATCGAGCTCGCCCGCGCGGCGCGCGAAGCGCAGGGCGGCATCGGGATCGACAGGCCGGAGGATCCCGGCCAGCGCGAGATACGCGCGGGCTTCGGAGGCGTCCAGTTCGAGGGCGCGCTTCAGGTGCGCGACAGCGCCGCTGATGGTCGGCGCCGTCAGGCCCATCGACAGCCAGGCGGACGGGCTGTCGGGGTCGGCCGCGCAGGCGGCCTCCGCGGCATGCCGCGCGTGCGTCTGCACGTCGCCGAAGTGGCCGCGCCCCTCGAACGCCGACGCCACGAAGAGCGCCAGCGCAAGGCCGGCCTGCGCGTCGGCGAGGCCGGGGTCCTCGTCTGCCGCGGCCTCGAACAGCTGCGCGGCCCGGCTCGCGTCGTTCGAGGCCATGGCGTCCAGGGCCCTCAGATAGGCGTCGTACGCGCCCGGCTTCACCAGGAGGAGCGCCGCCCGGCCCTGCCCGGGGGCCTTCGCGCCGCTGAGATCCAGCCGGCTGGCGATCTCGACGGCCATTCTCGCCTGGAGCGCCATTGCGTCCGCGATGCCGGTGGTGAAGGCGCCGCTCCAGGCGGTCCGTCCCGTGCCCGCTTCCACGAGGCGCGCGTCGATGCGCAGCGAGGTCCAGTCCTCGTCTGACGGCGTCACCGAGCCGAGGACCGCCGCGGCGGCCCCTGCGGCGGCGACAGCCCCTCGCGGCGACTGACCGGCCGGCGATCGAACCATCGACCTGCCGAGGACCACGACTCCCGGCACGCGGCCGAGCCCCTTGGCGAGGCCTTCGGCGAACCCGGCGCCGAAATACGGCCGCTCTGCGCCCGCGGCGCCCGTGACCTGGAACGGCATGACCACCAGGCGCGGTTCGGGCCGCGCGCCGAACCTGGCTTGCCACGCCTGCCGCAGCGGGGTCCGCCAGTGCCAGGCGCTGGCGCCTACGGCGGCGGCGAGGAACAGGGCGGCAGCCACCCGGCCAGGCGCCGCGCGGCGCGCGCTCGGAGGGCGCCGCGTCGGCGCCGGCGCGGCGGCCCCGCCCGGCGCGGCCGCCGCCGCTTCGCGGAGGCTGGCAGCCAGCTCGGCGGCGGCCTGGCAGCGGCGCTCAGGATCCTTGGCCAGCGCCTTGTCGACGATGGCGTCCAGTTCGCGCGGCAGGCTGTGATTGAGGAGGCTCGGCCTTGCCGGATGCGCGCCGCGGATCTGCTCCACCACATCCGAGGACGAGCGCCCGGGAAACGCGCGCCGGCCCGTCAGCATTTCGTGGAGGATCGCGCCCAGCGCGAACAGGTCGGAGCGGGCGCCCGGGGGCCCGCCGGCGAGGACTTCGGGCGCCGTGTACGCGACCCACGGAAGCTCGAGGCGATCCAGGGCGCCCGGGCCGGGCGGCCCTTCCTGCGCCTCGCCGATCCGGCGCAGGGGGTCTCTGGCCACGCCGGCGCACAAGCCGAAGTCCAGGACCTTGGCGTGGCCCTTCGGCGTCACGACGATCGAGGCGGGCGTGAGCGACCCGTGCACGAGATCCAGCGAATGCGCTTCGGCGAGGGCGTCGGCCACCTGCTCGCCCAGATCCAGCGCCCGGCGCAGGTTCATCGGATGCCCGCCGATGACGGCAGCGAGCTTCTCGCCCGGGATGTACTCGTACACGAGGTAGATCGCCCCGCGGCGCTCGCCGGCCTCGAAGAGCGTGGCGACGTGCGGGTGGGTGATCGCGGTGAAGGGCTGGATCAGATCGAGGGCCCGCGCGCGCCGCGCAGGATCGGCCATCCCCGCCTTGACGATCCGGATGGCGACGGTGCGGCCGGCCCTCGTGTCCCGCGCCCGGTACATCACTCCGAGGCTGCCGGCGGCAATCTCGCCGAGGATCTCGTAGCGGGCGATGAACTCGCTCATGGCGCACTGGCGCGGGCGGACGAAGGCCCGGTCCCGACGCGCGGCGCTCGGGGCCCCGCATGCTCCGCTGTGGCGGCTATCGGCCCGAGCGGACGTCCACGATAGCACGGGGCTCCGGGCGCCTGCGGGGCCGCCGCTAGGTCGCGAAGCTGAAGTCCGAGGCTCGCCGGTGCAGCGACACGCCCGACGCGAACTCGGCGAGGCGCCGGCGCAGGAACAAGCGGCCGCGGTGCAGGCGCGACTTGAGCGTCTGCTCCTTGATGCCCAGGTGCTCGCTGGCTTCTTCGGTAGACAGCCCCTGCAGATCGCGCAGGATCACGGGCGTGCGGTAGATTTCCGGGAGGTCGCCCAGGGCCGCCGAGAGCCGCTGGCGAAGCTGGGCCCGGAGCATGGCCTCGTCTCCCATCGATGACCAGTCCGCCGGCTCGCGGCGCGCCTGCCCGCCGGTCTCCGCCGCGCCGGCCGGCGGCTCGTGCTCCCGTATCTCGTGCCTGCTCGCCGCGCGCTCGCTCCGCAGCCGCGACATCACGGTGTTGAACGTGATCCGGTAGATCCACGACGACAGCGCCGCGTCGCCGCGGAACGCGCCGATTTTCAGGTGGACCTTCAGCAGCACGTCCTGCGCCACGTCCTCGGCATCGTCGGGGTTCCGGACGTACCGAAGGGCGAGCTGCTGGATTCGTGACCGGTACGCCGCATCGAGATCGACGACGGCTGATTCGTCGCCGGCCCGCATTCTTGCCACGAGGCCTTCATCCGTCCGCGAGGTGGTCGAGAGGGCTTCCATGCCGGGGCTCTCTTCTCCTGGGCTCACTGCCGGGGCGCACAGGGCTCAAACTCCGACTATTATAGGCGGAGTTGTTCCGCCTCGCAAGGCCCTGCGGGCCGGGGCGTGGAAGACGAACCGCGAAGGCCTAGATCTCGCGCGGGCGGCGCGAGAAGACCGAGGCAAACTCCCGGATGACGCGGTCCTCGACCTCCGCGACGGGAATCGCGCGGCCGGCCAGCCGCTCGAGCGAGGTGACGCCGCGGTCCGAGATCCCGCACGGCACGATCAGGCGGAAGAAGTCGAGGTTCGTGCTCACGTTGAACGCGAAGCCGTGGCTGGTGATCCACCGCTGGAGGCGGACGCCGATGGCGCCGATCTTCTCGGCGCCCACCCACGCTCCGGTCAGGCCGGGGATGCGCGCGGCCCGGAACCCGTACGCCGCCGTGACGCGGATCATGACCTCCTCGAGGTCGCGCACGTAGCGGTGCACGTCGCACCGATCCGGCTTCAGGTTGAGGATCGGGTAGCCGACGATCTGGCCGGGGCCGTGGTAGGTCACGTCGCCGCCGCGCCCGGTCTCGTGCAGCTCCACGCCGAGCTCCTCGAGGCGCTGCGGCGTCGCGAGGACGTGCGACCGGCTCTGCGCGGCCTTGGCGCCCAGCGTCAGCACGTGCGGGTGCTGCAGGAGCACGAGCGTGTCGTCGATCTCTCCCGCCGCGCGCTGCTCCACCAGCGCCTGCTGGAGCGCGAGGCCGTCGCCGTAGCGCACGACCCCGAGGCGCCTCACGGCGAGTGCCCGCGGCGCGTCAGACCCCATCGGCGTCGAACGACTCCAGCGCGCGCTTCACGTGCGACATGAACCGGTCGGCCGTCGCGCCGTCGATCAGGCGGTGGTCGAAGCCGAGCGCCAGGTGCCCTTTCAGCCTGATCGCGATGGCGTCGCCGACGACCGTCACCCGCTTCTCGATGGCGCCGACGTCGAGGATGGCCACCTGCGGCTGGTTGATGATCGGCGTGCCGAAGAGCGCGCCGTAGCTCCCGGGGTTGGTGATCGTGAAGGTGCCGTCCTGCACCTCCTCCGGCCGAAGCTGCTTGGCCCGGGCCCGCGCGGCCAGGTCCTGGACGGCGCGGCTTAGCTCCATCACGCTCATATCCCCCGCGCGCTTCACGACGGGCACGATCAGGCCCCAGTCGAGCGCGACGGCGACGCCGAGGTTGATGTCCTCCCGGTAGACGATGTCGCCGCCGTCGAGGGAGGCGTTGAGCACCGGGAACGCCTTCAGGGCGCCGGAGGCGGCCTTCATGACGAACGACAGGTAGCTCAGCTTCACGCCCTGGCGCTCGTAGTCGGCCTTCCTCGCCGCCCGGATCGCCGCCACGGCCGAGTAATCGACTTCGAACACCGAGTGCGCGTGCGCCGACGTGCGTCGGCTGCGCACCATGTGCTCGGCGATCGTCCGCCGCATGACCGACATCGGGACGACGCGGAGCCCGGCGGCCGGGGCGTCCTGCCGGGCCCGCGCGGCGCCGGCGGCTGCAGGCGCTGAGGTCCGTCCCTGCTCCAGGAAGCCAGTGATGTCGGCCTTCGTGACGCGCCCGCCCAGCCCGGTGCCCGGGACGGCGTCGATGTCCACGCCGTGCTCCCTGGCGATTCGCCTCACGAGGGGCGACGATTTCCGGCCCTTCCGGCCTGCCTCGCCGCCCGCCGCGGACGCTGCCGCCGCCCCCGGCGGCGCGGCTCCCGCGCCGGGTGAAGCGTCGGCCGCTTCCCGCCGGGCCGGAGCCGGCTCCCCGTCAGGCCCCGCAGCCTCGATCGCCGGCGCGGGCGGGCCGCCGCCGGGCGCCTCATCGGCGATCACCGCCACCACCGAGTTGACGGGCACGGTCTCGCCCTCGCGCACCCGGACTTCGGCGAGCACCCCGGCCTCTGGCGAGGGGATCTCGGCATCGACCTTGTCGGTGGAGATCTCGAAGAGCGGCTCGTCGCGGTCCACGCGCTCGCCGGGCCGCTTGAGCCACCTGACGATCGTGCCTTCCGCAATCGACTCGCCCAGCTGGGGCATCAGGACATCGGGCATCTCGCCGCTCGCACCGTTTCGCGCTCGAAACGGAATCCGGAAGCCGGAATTCAGAATACCGAGCGCTTGCTGCGCGGGGACATCCACGTTCCGGCTTCCGAATTCCGGATTCCTCCCCGCTACACGTGTATCGCCGCCCCGTGCGTCGCGTGGGCCGCCTCGCCGATGGCCTCCGCCATGGTCGGGTGCGCGTGGATGGTGCGGATGAGCTCCTCGACGGTGACCTCCATGCGCAGCGCGAGCGTCGCCTCGGACACGAGCTCCGTGGCGCGCGGGCCGATCATGTGGATGCCCAGGATCTCGTCGTACTTCTTCTCCGCCACGATCTTCACGAGGCCGTCCGTTTCGTTGGCGATCCGCGCGCGCCCCAGCACGCCGAACGGGAACGTGCCCACGCGCACGTCGTACCCGCGCTCGACGGCCTGCTGCTCGGTCAGGCCCACGCTGCCGATCTCGGGATCCGAATACGTGCACTTCGGCACGTGGTCGTAGTTGATCGGGCGGAACTCCTTTCCCGCCAGGCGCTCGGCCAGCGCGATGCCCTCGGCGGTGGAGAGGTGCGCGAGCTGCGGGTGCCCCGGCTTGCCCGTCGTGATGACGTCGCCGACGGCCGACACGCCGGGAACGCTCGTGCGGAACTGCTCGTCCACGACGATGTAGCCGCGGTCCATCCTGATGCCGGCCTCTTCGGCGCCCAGCCCGCTGGTCACCGGGCCCCGGCCGGTGGCCACCAGCAGGTACTCGGCGGCGAGCGTCGCGGACGATCCGTCGGGCAGCTTCGCGTCGATCTCGACCTTCTCCGCCTCCGCCCGGGCCGCGGTCACGGTCGTGGACACGCGGAAGGCGATGCCTTGCTTCTTGAACGACTTCTCCAGCTCGACCGAGATCGCCTCGTCCTCGAGGGGCACGAGGCGGGGCAGCAGCTCGACGACGGTCACGTCGCTGCCGAACCGCTTGAACACCGTGGCGAACTCCACGCCGATCGGCCCGCTTCCGAGGATGACGATGGACTTCGGCACCTCGCGGAGGGCGATGGCCTCGTCGCTCGTGATGATGCGCGCGCGGTCGATCTCGATGCCGGGCACGCCGCGCGCGTGCGATCCGGTCGCGATGACGATCTGCGGCGCGGTCAGCGTCCGGGGCTGGTCGCCCGTGACCTCCACGGTCCCCGGCCCGGCGATCCGCCCGCTGCCCTTGATCCAGGTGACGTTGTTCTTCTTGAAGAGGAACTCGACGCCGCGGGTGAGGATGGTGACGATCTTGTCCTTGCGCGCCTGCACCTGGGCCATGTCGATGCGGGCGGGCTGGTCGCCGAGGACGAGGCCCCAGGTCTTCGCCTCTTTCGCCACCTTGAGCGCGTGGGCGTGCTCGAGGAGCGCCTTCGTCGGGATGCAGCCGACGTTCAGGCAGGTGCCGCCGAGCGTCGGCCGGCGCTCGACCACCGCCACGCGCAGGCCCAGCTGGGCGGCGCGGATCGCGGCCGGGTAGCCGCCGGTGCCGGCGCCGATGACAATGACGTCGAACGCGTTCGCCACGGATCGTTCTCCTGGAAAGCAGCCGCAGACTGCACGTTACCGGCAGCCTCCCGCGACTGTCAACCGCGCCGGGCGGGCCCGCCGCCGCGCCCGGCCTTGAACTCGCCGCGGGGCGGCGCCTACAATCAGCGCGCCTCCGGACGCGAAGGCGGCTCATGACTCCCGGCTCCAGGACGATCCTCGTCGTGGACGACGACGAGGGAATGCGCGACACCCTGACGGCGATCCTGCGCCGCGACTACCGCGTGCTGCGCGCGGCGACGGGCGAAAGCGCGCTCGCCCTCCTTGCCCGCGAGGCGATCGACGTGGTGCTGCTCGACGTCCGCCTGCCCGGCATCGGGGGCTTCGACGTGCTGCGCGAGATCAAGGAGGCGCAGCGCCTGGTCGAGGTCATCGTGATCTCGGCGATCAACGACGTCGAGACCGCCGTGCAGGCGATGAAGCTGGGCGCCTTTCACTACATCACCAAGGACTTCGAGTACGACGCCGTGCGGTCCCTCGTGCGGAACGCCGCCGATCGCGCCCTCCTCACGCGCAAGGTCATGTCGCTCAGCGCGCAGGTGGCGGACGACCGGAACCGGCCGTTCGTCGTGGGCCCCAGCCGGTCCATGCGCGAGCTGCTCGATCTGGTCCGCAAAGTCGCGGCCCTGCCGGCCACGGTGCTCATCCTCGGGGAGAGCGGCACGGGCAAGGAACTGCTGGCGCGGATGATCCACAGAGAGTCCGGCCGCGCCGACGCTCCGTTCATGCCGGTGAACCTCGCGGCGATTCCCGCGGACCTGGTCGAATCGGCGCTGTTCGGCCACGAAAAGGGCTCCTTCACCGGCGCGATCCGCCAGCAGCTCGGCAAGTTCGAGCTGGCCGACGGCGGCACGCTGTTCCTCGACGAGGTCGGCGAGCTGAGGCCGGACGTGCAGGCAAAGCTGCTGCGCGCCATCCAGGAGTCGGAGATCGAGCGCGTCGGCGGATCGAGGCCCATCCGGGTGGATCTGCGGCTGGTCGCCGCCACCAATATCGATCTCGAGAAGGCCGTGCGCGAAGGCCGGTTCCGCGAGGATCTCTACTACCGGCTGAAGGTCATCCCGATGAAGGTGCCGCCGCTCAGGGATCGCCCGGAAGACCTGCCCGCGCTGGCGCAGTTCTTCGTCGGCCGCTTCAACGCGAAGTTCCGCAAACGGGTGCTGGAGATCGAGGAGCCGGCCATGGAGGCGCTCAAAGCCCATTCGTGGCCCGGCAACATCCGGGAACTCGAGAACCTGATCGAGCGCCTGGTGGCCGTCAGCGACGGCGATCGCATCGGCCCCGCCGATCTGCCCTACGAGTACCACCTCGCGCATCTTTCGCGGCCCGCGCCGGGCGGCGCGGGCCTGTTCGACCGCGCGTGCGAGACGTTCGAGCGGAGCTTCATCCTGAAGGCGCTGGAGCGGGAGCGCTGGAACGTCACGGCCACCGCGCGCGCCCTGGGCATGCCCCTCAGCACGCTGAAGTTCAAGATGGACCGCCTGGACCTGCGCGAGGCCGCGCGGAGGATGCGGGGCGCCTGGACCGGAAGCTAGGCCGCCCTCGGCGGCCCGTGCGCCGCCGCGGCGCCGCGTTGCAGAATCTGCAACGGGTGCCTCGAACCGCCGCTGCAATTCCTGCCACCTGTCTCGCCTGAGGACACCGCCACTCCAGCCAGGACACGCGGAATCCCGCACGTTCCCGGCCCGGGCCCTGCTGGAACGCTCCTTGCTCGGTCCAGCGCGGAGCCCCGGTCTGCATGGAGCCATCGGCGTTCAACCTCGCCGTGCCGGTCTCGACGGGTGACGTGTTCCTGATGAACACGCTCACCGACGCGCAGGTTCTCGTGTCGCGCGACGTCGCGGCCCTCGTGGAGCGCCTGAGCGCCGGCAGCGGCGGCGACAGCGGGACGGCGGGCCGGGCCGCCGGCGCGGACGAGGCGCTCGAGGAACTCGCCAGCCACGGGTTTCTCGTCGGCTGCAGGGAGTCGGAGCGCGCCGCGCTCGAGGAGCACTTCGGGCAGTTCCGGGACGACACGTCCCAGGTCCGCGTCACGATCCTCACGACGCTCCAGTGCAACCTGGCGTGCCGCTACTGCTACCAGGGAGACCACGCCGGCGCGAACGGGCCGGCCGGAAAGATGTCGGCGGAGACGGCCGCCGACGTGGCGGACTGGATCGCGCGCCAGGTGGACGAGGTGCGGCCCATCCAGCTCGTGCTCACGTTTTTCGACGGCGAGCCGCTGCTGAACGCGCCGGCGATGACGGCGATCGCCGAGGCGTGCTGGCGGCACACGCGGCAGCGCCGGGTGCGGCAGGCGGTCAACATCATCACAAACGGCCTCCTGCTCACGCCGGACCTCGTCCGGACCATGCTGCCGTTCGGGCTGACCGGCGTCAAGGTCACGCTGGACGGCGACTGCGAGACCCACGACCGCCTGCGCCCCGCGCGCGGGGGCCGCGGGACGTTCGGCCGCATCATCGGCAACCTCCGGCAGGTCGCGCCGCTCGTGCCCATCACGATTGGCGGCAACTTCGACACGGCGACGGCGTCGCGCTACCCTGCGCTGCTCGACTTCCTGAGCGCCCAGGACTTCGCGCCGCGCATCGCCAAGGTCGCCTTCAAGCCAATCATCGAGCCGGCCGCACCGTCCGGCGCCGGGCCGGCCGCGCCGCTATGCAACGGCGCGTGCATGAGCGCGGTGGGGCCGTCGGCCGGGTGCGGGGCGGTGCCGGCGTCGGGCGCCGCGCAAGGGGCCCGCGCGGCCGCGGACGACACGATGTCGTTCCTGCACGAGGAGACGCGGCGGCGGGGCCTGCCCGCGCCGGACGGCGTCCACATGGGCCCGTGCGAGATCCACCGGCGCCACTCGCACACCATCGGGCCGGACGGCACGCTCTATCCGTGCGCGGGGTTCACCGGGGACCGCGCCCTCTCAATCGGCCACATCGACGGCCGCCGCACCGACAGGCAGGCTGCGGCCGCCGGGCGCGTCGAGCGCCGGCAGCCGTGGCGCCGCTGCGGGGACTGTCCCTTCATCCCGGTGTGCGGCGGCGGCTGTGCCGTCGCGTCGCACGCCGAGCTCGGCGACATGGATGCGCCGTCATGTCACCGTCGAAGCTTCGAATCGGCGCTTGCGTCGCTGGCGGAGCAAGCCGCCCGCGACGCGTCAGGAGGGATACAATGAAAGTCAAGGTTCTCAAGAAGGCGCAGAAGGCCCCGTCGGCGGAAATGTGCCCGTGGATGATTTGCGTGCCGCCCGAGAGCGGCAAGTAAGGGACTCCCGGACCACCAGGGGACAGGCAGACAGCCGCCTCGCCCGCGCGGCCCCCGCGCGCGCCCGGTCCCGTTGGCGGCGCCGCCGAGCGGCGCTCGCCGCCTCCGCCGCCGGCGCGCTGTCTGCCGTCGCCTGCGCCGCGCCCGCGCCCGCTCCTCGGCCCACCCAACCCGTCACGCTCACCATCGGCGTGCCGCAGAGCCGCCAGGTCGATCCCAGCCACGGCATCGCGTTCCTCGCCGAGACGATCGCCTTCGAGCGGCTCACGGCCAACGATGCCGCCGGCCGGACCCAGCCGCGGCTCCTGGAAGGCTGGTCCGTGTCGGCCGACGGCCTGAGGTGGCGTCTGCGCGTGCGCGCCGGCGTCGCGTTCCAGGACGGCGCTCCCCTGACGGCCGCCGACGTCGCTCGCACGTTCGAGGCCGCGACGGCCGATGAGGCGGCTCGCGGCGCGTCGGTCTGTCTTCCCTACGTCGCGTCGGTCGCCGCGTCCGGCGATTACGATGTCGAGGTGCGCCTGGCACGCCGGTGCGCCTACCTGCTGGACGACCTCGATCGGGCCGTGAGCCGGCCGGGGGCTGACGGAAGGACGCGGATCGGCACGGGAGCGTTCTCCATCGTCTCGTCCACGCCTGACGAGGTCGTCATGGAGGCCAACCGGACGCACTACCTCGGGGCGCCGGCCATCGATCGGGTCGTCATCCGCCCGTACGACGCGCTGCGCACGGCGTTTGCGGACATGATGCGCGGCCGCGTCGATTTCCTGTGGGAAGTCGCGCCCGACGCCGCCGAGTTCCTGGGCGATCAGCGGTCGGTGACGGTCCGCGCTTTTCCGGGCTACTACGCGTACGCCGTGACGATGAACTCGGCGCGGCCCGCGCTCCGCGCGGCGGCCGTCAGGCGCGCGCTGGACGCGGCGGTGAACCGCGAGGCCCTGGTGCAGCAGGGCCTGCGCGGCCGCGGCGTGCCGGCAGACGGCCCCGTGTGGCCCCGCTACTGGGCCCGCGACCGCGCCGCGCCGCCGCCGGCGCCCGATGCCTCGGAGGCAGCGGCCCGCCTGCGCGCCGCGGGCCCGATTGCATTCACCTGCCTGGTGCCCGCCAACTTCGCGATCCTCGAGCGCATGGCGCTGCTCGTCCAGCAGCAGCTCGCCGCCTTCGGCGTCAAGATGCGCCTCGAGTCGGCGCCGCCGGGCGCCTTCAACCGCCGCCTTCTCAGCGGCGACTTCGACGCGGCGATGCTGTCGGTGCTGGGCGGCCCGTCCGCCACGGTGTACCACCGGTTCTGGCATTCCCCGGGCGCCACCCGGCGCTGGAACTACTGGGACTACCGCGACGCGCGCGTCGACGCCGCGCTCGACGCCGCGCTCGAGGCCCCGGACGACGAGGCCTTCAGGAAGGCCATCGGGGCCTTTCAGGCCGCGTGGCGCGACAACCCGGCCGCGATCTTCCTCGCGTGGAACCAGACCGTCCAGGCCGTCAGCCGTCGCTTCGCGCTGCCCCCGGGGAGCGAGGCCCGCGACGCCATCCACGTCCTGCACGGCTGGCAGCCGGAGCCGCCCGCGGGACGCGCGCCGTGAGCACGCTGCGCGTCCGTTTCGCCGCCATGCTGGGCACGGCGGCCGTCCTGCCCCTGCTGATGTACGGCGTGGTCTCGGTGTACTCGCTGCGCGAGGGCACGCGGCGCACGGTGAACGACGGCAACCTCAACCTCGCTCGCCAGGTCGGAGAACAGCTCAGCCGCTACGTCTCGACGAACCTCCTGATCCTCGCCGGGCTCGCCGACGACATCGGCATCGCGGAGCTCGATCCCGATGAGCGCGACCGCATCCTGAAGAACTTCATCCTGCGCTTTCCCGAGTTCCGCGAAGTCACGGCGCTCGCGGCGGACGGCGCGGTCATCGCCACGAGCCGCATCGGAACGTCGGCGCTCACGCTCCCGCAAGCGGGCGGAGTGTCGCTCCACGGGGTGCGGATCTCGCCGGTCGTCGTGGACGCCGACTTCCTGCCGACGATGCTCGTGGCGGCCCCCCTCGGGGGCGGCGCGCAGGCCCCGGGATGGCTGGTCGGCGAGCTGAGCATCGAGGAGCTCTGGCGCCTGGTGAGCCGGGTCCGGGTCGGCGCCGCCGGCCACGCGATGGTCGTCGGCCCGGCGGGCGAACTGCTGGCGCACGGCAACCCGGACGAGCGCCCGGCCATCGCGCGCGGCGCGAGCCTCGCCTCCGATCCGGTGGTGGCGGCGCTCCGGCAGGCCGCGCCGGGCGCGCCGGTCGTGCGGGACCGGACGACCGAGGCCGGGGAGGTCTTCCTGTCGGCGGGCGTCGCGATCCCCAGCCTCGGGTGGCTGGTCATCGTCGAACAGCCCGCGGCCGAAGCGCTGGCCGCGTCGCGCCGGCAGGAGCGCGATCTGACGGCGGCCATCGCCCTCGGGCTGCTCGTGATGGTGCTGGCGGGCCTGATCTGGGGCCGATCGCTCATCGCTCCCATCCAGGAGCTCATCCGCGGCACGGAGGCCATCGCCGAGGGCCGGCTCGACGAGCGCGTCCGGATCACATCGAGGTCGGAGCTCGGCCGTCTGGGTGACGCCTTCAACAAGATGGCCGGCCGCCTGGGCGATCTCCAGGAGGACGTGAGGCGGCAGGAGCGGCACGCGGTGTTCGGACGCGTCGCCGCGGGCCTCGTGCACGACTTGTCGCACCCGTTCAAGAACATCCAGAACAACTGCCGGCTCATCGTGAAGATGCACGACGACCCGGAATACCTGGAGCTCTTCCGCCGGACGATCGACCGCGAGTGCGGCCAGGTGAAGCGCGTGTTCGAGGATCTCCGCAACCTCGCGCGGCCGATGCCGATGGAGCGGTTTCCCCTCGACCTCAACAGGCTGGCGGCCGACGTCGCCGAGTCGATGCGCGCCAACGCCGAGACGGCGGGGCTGTCGCTGGAGCTGGACCTCGCGCCGGGCCCGCTGCTGGTGGAGGGGGATGTCTTCGCGCTGAGCCGCGTCTGCCGGAACCTCGTGATGAACGCGATCGAGGCGACGAACCCGCGCGGGACCGTGACCATCGCGACGCGCGCCGCGGCCGCGGCGGCGGTGCTCCGCGTGTCCGACACGGGCTGCGGCATCGCGCCCGCGCGCCTGGAGACGCTCTTCGAGAGCTTCGCCACGACGAAGCGGCAGGGGCTCGGCCTGGGGCTGGCGATCGCAAAGAAGATCGTCGATCAGGCCGGCGGGACGATCACGGCGTCCAGCGTCGTCGGCCGAGGCTCGGCCTTCGAGGTCACGCTGGCCCTGGCGGCGCCGGCCGCCTCGGGCGGCGAAACCCGTCATCCCCGCGGGACGGCCGGAATGCCTGAGGCCGGGCCGTGAGGTGCGGCGAGGGGGAGAAGGGGCCGGCCCCGCGGCCGGCCCTTCCGGTCACTTGCGCGGGAGGACGGCGTCCTTCAGCTGCTTGACCACGCGGGCCTTGACGACGGTCTTCGCCGGGATCTTGATCGGCTCGCCCGTCGCCGGATTGCGCCCCTGCCGGGCCTTGCGCTTCTGCACGACCAGCTTGACCATACCGGGCAGCACGAACTCGCCCGAGCGCTTGAGCTCTTTCTCCGACAGCATCGCCAGCTCGTCGAAGAACTCGCGCGCCACCGCGCGCTTCACCTCGAAGCGGTCCGCGAAGTGCGCGAACAGCTCCAACTTGCCCATCCTGCGGGCCTCTGCCATCGTGACTCTCCTCGAAATGACCACGCGCGTTTCTGGTCACCGCAAGCCGGCCGCGCGCGCAGGCGGCGGACCCCGGAGTGAAAGCGGAAGTCCAGAAATCCTAGATCGCGCCCACTACGCTGTCAATCGGAAGGACCGGCTGCAACCGGCGGTTTTCGGCCGCTAAATGGTAAGATCCGGCGCGATGTCAAGCGCGAAGATCGAGACGTTCCCCAACCCGCGGCCGGGGCGCGAGTACGAGATCGCCATCTCGGCCCCGGAGTTCACCTCCGTGTGCCCGATGACGGGCCTGCCGGACTTCGGCGAGATCCGCATCTCCTACGTCCCCGCCGAGCGGTGCATCGAACTGAAGTCGCTGAAGCTCTACCTCGTCGAGTACCGCAACCGCGGCATCTTCTACGAAGCCGCCACCAACCAGATCCTGGACGACCTCGTGACGGCCTGCCAGCCGGCGCGCATGACCGTCGTCGGCAGCTTCGCGCCGCGCGGCGGAATCCGAACCTCGATCACGGCCACCTACGAGAGCCCGTGACAGCATCCTCGGGATCCGGGAGGAGGCCTGCCTCGCCGAGGCCGGCTGACGGGCTGCCTGGCGAAGGCGACGGCTCGTCGAGGCCCGGGGGCCGAAGTTCGCCCCTCGGCCAGGCGCAAGCGGGCGCCGCGGGCGATCGGCAGCAGAGCCGGCCCGAGCCTGGCAGCGGGCGCGCCGGCGCCGGGCCTCCAAACGATGACGGCGCCGTTCGCCTGCCCATCGACGGCACGCTGGATCTGCACGCGTTCCGGCCTCGCGACGTGAGGTCGGTGGTGGACGACTACGTCAACGAGGCCAGCGCCGCGGGGCTGTGCGCGATCAGGATCGCGCACGGCCGCGGAACCGGCGTGCTGCGAGGCATCGTCCAGGCGGCCCTGGACGCCCACCCGCTCGTCGAGGCGTTCTGGGACGACACCGACGCGCACCTTGGGGCGACGTGGGCCAGGCTGGCGGCCAGGCGCTAGGCGCCAGGGAAGGGACGATGGCACGAGGCAAGGCGGCTTTCACCGTCACGCTGATCCTGGGCTTCGCCCTCCTCGTGCCGCCGGGCGGAGCGGCGGCGCAGGAGATCCCGACGCCGGAAGCGTTCTTCGGCTTCAAGATGGGTGATGACGGCAGGCTCGCGGACTGGCCGTCCATCGAGAAGTACTTCCGGGCCGTCGCCGCGTCCTCGCCGCGCGTCGAGCTGATCGAAGTCGGCCCGTCCACCGAGGGCCGTCGCATCATCGCCGCCGTGATCAGCTCGACCGAGAACATCAGGGATCTTCCGGCGCTCCAGCTCGACAACCGCCTCCTGGCGGATCCCAGGCGGCTCGAGAGCGATCGGGAGGTCCGGGCGATTCTGTCGGGCGCCAAAGCCGTCGTGGCCATCGGGTGCAGCATCCATGCGAGCGAGGTCGGCGCCACGCAGTCGGCGAGCGAGCTGCTCTACGAGCTGGCGGCCGCGAGCGACGAGCGCACCGCCGCAATGCTGCGCGACATCATCGTCGTGCTGATCCCCTCGCTCAATCCCGACGGGCACGCGATGGTCGTGGACTGGCAGCGGAAGACGGCGGGCACGCCGTTCGACGGCGGGCCGATGCCGTGGCCGTACCACAAGTACGTCGGCCACGATCTCAACCGCGACGCGTTCATGCTGAACATGGCCGAGAGCCGCGCGCTCGCGCGGTTCTTCTCGCGCGAGTGGCACCCGCAGGTGTTCCTCTCGATGCACCAGATGGGATCGAACGGGCCCAGGTTCTTCGTGCCGCCGAACGCCGATCCCATCGATTCGAACCAGGACCCGCTCATCTGGCGCGAGGCCGCCCTGCTCGGCAGCGCGATGGCGATGGAGCTCGAGAGCCAGGGCAAGTCCGGCGTGGTGTCGAACGCGATGTTCGACTATTTCTGGCCGGGGTACGAGGACTCGGCGCCCCTCGGCCGGAACACCGTGTGCCTGCTCACGGAAGCCGCGTCGGCGAGGCTCGCGAGCCCGATCGAGGTGGCGGCGAAGGAGCTCCGGGGGGGCGGGCGCGGCCTGCCGGAATACGCGCCGCAGATCAACTTCCCGAACCCGTGGCCGGGCGGCACGTGGCGCCTGCGCGACATCGTGGACTACAACCTCGCCGCGATGCGCGGCCTGCTCTCGGCCGTCGCCCGCTATCGCGGCGAGATCCTCGCGAACTTCCACGCCATGGGGCGCCGGGCCATCGCGCGTGGGGCCGCCGAGCCGCCGTTCGCGTTCGCGATTCCGCCGGATCAGCACGACCCGGCGGCGGCCGCGGCGCTCGTCAACCTCCTCGCCGACGGCGGCGTCGAGGTGCACCAGGCGTCGGAGGCCTTCGCGGTCGGCCAGACGGAATACCCGGCAGGCACGGTCTTCGTCCTGATGGCGCAGCCGTTCAGGGCGTACGCCAAGACCCTGCTCGAGGTGCAGCGCTACCCCGTGCGGAAGCTCCCGGGCGGCGGAGCGCCCGAGCGCCCGTACGACGTCGCGGGCTGGACGCTGCCCTACCAGATGGGCGTTCGAGTGGATCGGATCGACCGGCCGTTCGATGCGCCGCTCCTGTCGAGAGTCGATCGCGTCCGGCCGCCGGTCGCATGGCCGTTCGGGTACACGAGCGCCGACTACTTCCTCGTGGACGCCCGCGGCACGGCGGGCGCGCTGGCGGCGAGCCGCCTCCTGGCGGCGGGGCTGCGCGTCGAGTGGTCCAGCGGACCCGTCACACAGGACGGGTACAAGTACGGGCCGGGCACGCTCGTCGTGCGCCCGGTGTCGGCCGCCCGCGCGCACGTCGAGCGCCTCGCGCGCGAGGCGGGCATGCGCGTGTTCGGCGCCCGCGGCAGGCCGCCCGCGACCCTGCCGCTCCGGTTGGCCCGAACCGCGCTCTACCGGCCGTGGAACGACGCGATCGACGAGGGATGGACGCGCTGGCTGCTGGAGCAGTACGAGGTCCCGTTCGCCACGCTCCGCGACGCCGAGGCGCGGGCCGGGCGGCTCCGCGCCTCCTTCGACGTCATCGTCCTGCCCGGCATCGCGGCAGAGCGGCTCGTCGATGGCAACCGGAAGGGATCCGTGCCGGACGAGTACGCCGGCGGCCTCGGCGCGGCCGGCGTCGCCGCCCTCAAGGCGTTCGTGCAGGAGGGCGGCACGCTGGTGTGCCTGGCGGGCTCCGGGCAGCTGGCCATCGACGCCCTCGCGCTGCCGATCAAGAACGTCGCGCGCGGCCTGAGCGCCGACAGGTTCTTCTGCCCCGGCTCGCTCATCCGGCTCGACGTCGACGCGTCGCAGCCGCTCGGGTTCGGCATGCTCGAGAAGAACGCGGCGTTCTTCTCGTCGGACTCGGCCTACGAGATCGCCCAGGGCGCGCCCGGCGTCCGCGTCGCGGCGCGCTACGCAGCGAAGGACCTCCTGCTGAGCGGATGGCTGGAAGGTGAACAGGTCCTCGCGGGGCGCCCGGCGGTGGTTGAGGCCAGGGCGGGCGCCGGCCGGGCCGTGCTCATCGGCTTCCGCGCGCAGCACCGCGGCCAGTCGCTGGCCACGTTCCGGTTCCTCTTCAACGCCATCTTCATGAGCCCTTGATCCCCGGCGCCCTCCATCTCCCGGCCTCTGCCTTCCGGGCCTTGTTTTCTGTTTTCTGGACTCTGAATTCCGGATTCTGAATTCTCTGCCTCCTTCACCTCCTCCCCTTCCTTGCCCCCGTCTTCGCCAAGCGGCCTGCCGATCGGCTTCGGCGAGGCAGGCTCCCTCCCTTGTCCCTGTCCGACCAGCGCCTGGCGCCAAGCCCCGAACGCCTGACTGAATCCCCCGCCCTTCGTCTGACCGTGTGAATCGATGCCAGCGACCTGGCCGTGGTCGCCCGCGTCCGCGCGGATGATCGCGCGCGCGCGGGTGACCGCGAGGCCTTCAGGATCCTCGTGGAGCGCCACAGCCGGAGTGCGTTCAGGCTGGCCTGCCGCCTGACGGGGCACGAGCAGGACGCGGAAGACATCGTCCAGGAGACGTTCTTGAAGGCTTTCCGGCTGTTCGGGCGCGTCGAGTTGGCCCGCAAGGAGACCGATCCGGCGAAATAGCGCAGCGTCGAGCGCTTCAGCCTGATGCGCTCGAAGGACGCCACCGACTACAAGATGGAGATCATCGGGAAGTCGCCAGGGACCAGGCGCTCGGGGCTGGTCGGATTCGCTGTTGAACTGCCGGCCACGCGGCGAAGGCCGCGTCCGACTAGCGCCCAGCGCCTGGCCCCTGGCCCCCGGCTAGTTCACCCACCGTCCGACCCATTCCAGGAAGGTGTTGTACCAGCGCTGCGCGTTCTGCGGCTTGCCGATCCAGTGGCCCTCGTCCGGGAACACCAGGAGACGGGACGGGACGCCCTGCCGCTGGAGGGTGGTGAAGAGCTGCAGGGCCTCGCCGACGGGCACGCGGAAGTCGAGCTCGCCGTGGGTGACGAGGGTCGGCGTCTTGAAGTCCTTCGCGTAGGTGTGCGGCGACCACCTGGCGTAGCCTTCCGGGTTCGTCCACGGCGTGCCGCCGAGGTCCCACTCGGGGAACCACAGCTCCTCGGTCGCGCCGTACATGCTGGTGAGGTTGAACACGCCGGCGTGCGACACGATGGCCTTGAAGCGATCGGTGTGGCCGAGGAACCAATTCATCATGTAGCCGCCGTAGGACGCGCCGGCCGCGGCCATGCGGCCCGAGTCCACGTAGGGCAGCCGCTCGGCGTAGTCCACGCCCTTCATGACGTCGTCGAAGGGCTTGCCGCCCCAGTCGTTGCTGATCGCGTCGGTGAACCGCTGCCCGAACCCCGTCGAGCCGCGCGGGTTCGGCATGAACACGACGTAGCCCGCCGACGCGAAGACCTGGGCGTTCCAGCGGTACGTCCACGCGTCGTTCCACGCGCTCTGGGGCCCCCCGTGCACGAGGCACAGCAGCGGGTACTTCACCCCCGCCTTGAAGGTGTTCGGCTTGACGATCCAAGCCTGGATCGGCGTGCCGCCCGCGCCGGCGTACATCACGCTCTCGCCCGGCGTGAGGGCGAACGCCGAGAGAAAGGCCCCGTTGACGTTCGTCACCGCCGCGACGCGCGTGCCGTCGGAGGCGGCCTTGTAGATCTCGGCGGGAGCGGTGAGCGACGCGCGCGTGAAGATGAACGACGCCCCGCCTGGCGCGAACTGGATGTCGCCGTTCGCGCCGTCGCGCAGCACCAGCTTCGGCGCGCCGCCCGCGAGGTCGAGCCGGTAGACGCGCACGCTCCCGCTCTCCTCGGCCGTCACGTACACGGCGGCGGAGTCAGGCGTGAAGGTCCACGACTCGATCGAGCGGTCCCACGCATCGGCGAGGATCCTCCGGGAGCCGGACTTGCGGTCGAGCAGGTTGAGCTTCCAGATGTCCGCCTCGAATCCCGCGCGCGCCTGGGACCGCCAGCTCAGCAGCGCCCCGTCCGGCGAGTACTGCGGCCCGCCGTCTGCGCCCGGTCCGGCGGTGATCTGCCTGGGCTGCGCGCCGTCGGCCGTCAGGTCCAGCGTGAAGACGTCGCTGTTCGTGCTGATCGCCTCGACCCGGTCCGTCTTCCTCACGAAGGCGATTTCCCTGGAATCGGGCGAGAACGCGTAGTCCTCGGGGCCGCCGAGCGAAAAGGGCGGCACGTCGGAGGCGCCGGGCGTCAGATCGCGCGGCGGCGCGGAGCCGTCCGCCGGGACGATGAACAGGTGGCTGAATCGGCCGTCCCGCCAGGACGTCCAGTGGCGGTACATCAGGCCGTCGGCCAGGCGCGCCTTCACCTTCGACGACTCGAGGGCGTTCAGCTCGCGCTCGTTGCAGGCTTCGTCCGCGCACTGCGGGAAGACCTCGGACACGAACGCCAGCCACTTGCCGTCGGGCGACCAGGTGAGGCCTGATGCCCCGGTCGCAATCGACGTGAGCTGGCGCGCCTCGCCGCCGGCGGCGGGAATGATCCAGATCTGCTGGCTGCCGCTGCGCGTGGACACGAACGCGATCTGTCTGCCGTCGGGCGACCAGCGCGGGCGGTCTTCGAACGCCGCCGTGGCGGCCAGTCTCACCGCCGGGCCGCCTGCGACGGGCGCGACCCAGATGTCGTTGTTGCGGGTGTTCTCTTCGAGGCTGACGTCGGTCAGGACGTAGGCCACGCGCGTCCCGTCTGGCGACAACTGCGGGTCCGACAGGCGCTTCAGCTTCAGCATCTCCTCGACGGTGAACGCCGGCGGCCCCTGGGCCGCCGCCAGCGCAGGCGGCGCGGCCAGCACGGCCAGCGCGCACAACCACACCGTCATCATCCAAGCCCGCATGCAGCGTTCCATCTCTTGTCCCCGCCTTCGCTAAACGGCCCGCCGGCCGGCCCTGAGCTTGTCGACGGGCCGGCTTCGGCGCGGCAAGCCTTGCTCCTCGTCCCGAGTCCCGGGTCCCGACTCTCGACTCCCGAGTCCCGAGCCCCGAGATTAGCACGCCCCTTGCTCCTGGATCCTCCCGGACGGGCCGGTTCAGGCGCATTTGCGGGAGCCTCCCGGCCGCGGGCCGCGAAGCGTGGCAGTTTCCGCCACCGCGTTCGGCCGCGAGGTCACAATCCGTGCAACCTGCCCTTTCGCCCGGCGAGCTCGTCCGCGTGCGAGGGCGCGACTGGCGCGTGCACGCGGTCACTCGCTACGGCGGCTGCCGCCAGCTGGACCTGGATCCGCTCGACGCCGACGGGAGGCGCGACCCCCGCCGCAGGGTGGCGCTGCTCGAGCCGTTCGACAAGCCGGCGCGGATGGCCGTTCGCGCATCGGCTCGCGTGGTCTCGCCCCGGGCCTGGGTGGCGGCCCTCGGCCGCGCCGTGCTCCGCCGGCGGGAGCCGTTCGGCCTCGTCGCTCCGATCGAGGCGCGGATCGATCTGCTTCCCCACCAGCTCGAACCGGCGCTCGCCGTGATCCATGGCGGCTTCACCAGGCTGCTCCTGGCCGACGCGGTGGGCCTCGGCAAGACGATCGAAGCCGGCCTCGTGCTGGCGGAGCTTCGCGCGCGCGGCGGCTTGTCGCGCGGCCTCGTCCTCGTGCCGCCGGGCCTTCGCGATCAGTGGGCGGCGGAGCTGGCCGATCGGTTCGGCCTCGACGCCACGGTGGCGGACGCGGCCTGGCTGCGCGCGCGCCGCGCGGAACTGCCTGCAACGGTCAATCCCTGGTCGCTGCCCGGGATCTTCGTCTCGTCCTTCGACTTCGCGAAGCGCGCCGAGGTGCTGCCGGGCCTCGAGCCCCTCTCCTGGGACGCCCTCGTGCTGGACGAGGCTCACCTGGCGGCCGGCGACAGCGAGCGCCGCGCGGCGGCCCACGCGCTGGCGTCGCGCGCGCGGGTCGTGCTGCTGCTGACCGCCACGCCGCACTCCGGCGACCCGCGCGTCTTCCAGGCGCTCTGCCGGATCGGATGCCTGGGCCCCGGCGATCGCCCGGCGGTCTTCATGCGAAAGCGCGCGCAGGCTGGCCTCGATCGTGCGCGTCGCGTCTCGGTCCTCCGCGTGCGCGCCAGCCCGGCGGAACTGGAGCTTCGCCGCCGGCTCGTCGGCTACATCCGCCGCGTCTGGGCGCGGGAGGCCGGCGCCCGTCCTGGCAACGCGCGCCTCGCCATGACCGTCCTGCTGAAGCGCTCGTTCTCGGGCGTGGCGCCGCTCCGGCGCTCCATCGAGGCGCGCCTGGCGGGGCTCGAAGGCGGCGGGCCGGCCGCGATACAGCTGCCGTTCGCGTGGGACGAGGATCTCGACGCGGCCGACGATGAGCCGTTCGCCGCCCTGGCGTCCCCCGGCCTCGCTGACGCGGGCGAGGAACGGGCCGTCCTCGAGGATCTGGCCCGAGAGGCCCGGGCGATTGAAGCAGACGACTCGAAGCTGCGGGCCGTGCTCAAGCTGATCCGGCGCGCGCCGGAGCCCGCCCTCGTCTTCACCGAGTACCGCGACACGCTGTCGGCCCTGCGCCAGGCCGCAGGAGAGAGCGCCGGCGTCCTGCACGGCGGCCTCGACCGGGCGGCGCGCGCCGAGGCGCTCTCGCGCTTCGTTGGCGGCGGCACGCGCGTCCTGCTGGCCACCGATGCCGCCGGCGAGGGCTTGAACCTCCACGAGCGCTGCCGGCTCGTCGTCAATCTCGAGTTGCCGTGGAACCCCATGCGCCTGGAGCAGCGCATCGGGCGCGTGGACCGGATCGGCCAGCCGCGCGAGGTTCGCGTCGTCAATCTCGTGGCCGCCGGCTCGGCCGAAGAACGGCTGTTTGCGCGGCTGGCCTCCCGCCTCGAGCGCGCCCGGGAGGCCGTCGGCCCGATCGAGGACATGCTCGGCAGCCTCGACGAGGACGTGGTCGCCGACCAGATCGGACTCGGCCTTCCGTTCGTCCAAGGCGCCTGGCCCGCGCCAGCCGAACCGCTCGAGCCGGCCGGCCTGACGGTCTGCCCGCTCGAGTTGTCGGCGCGTGCGGGGGATCTCGCGGCCTGGCTGGCTGTGCTCCGGCGCCTCTTCCGCGCGGCGGCGCGAAGAGCGCCGCGCGGCGGACGCGGTGGTCGGAGGCGGTCTGCCGGAGGCGTTGCCGTGGCGGCCCGCCGGCACGTTGCGTTGCCGGCCCCGCTCGGGCGCCGCGGGGTGCTCGCGCTCTTCCGCGTGGCGCGCGGCCGCCCGGGCGGCCTGGCCGCATGGACCGAACTGACGCCGGTCTTCGTGGAGCGGCGCGTCCCGAGGCTCCGACGCGCAGGAGACATCCGCGCCCTCGCCGACGCCTTCGTTCGCGACGAGGCGCCGGCCCTCGCCTCCGCCGTCGCGGCGCGTTTTCCGCGCGCCGGGCCGGCCGAGCCTCTCTTCGACCGTGATGCCTGCCTCGCGCGCCGCGCCCGTCGGCGCCGAGCCGTCCAGCGCGGCTTGTTCGACGCGCGGGCGGAGCGCGAGGCGCGCGCCGAGGCGGAACCCGCGGCGGACGCCGGCGCGCCGGCTGCCGCTGCCGGAGCGCAGCCGTCCGCCGCGCCGGAGCCCGCGCCGGAGCTGATCCTCCTTCTCTTCATCACCGGCTGATCGCCAGGACGGCGCACCGTGCTCGACGCCATCAGCGGCTCGCTCGTCTCGCGGCACTTCGCAGAACACGTGCTGCCGACGGCCTTCGCCGGCCGGCTCGGCGAGCCGTTGCGCGAGCGCGCGCGGCGCGCGCTCCGCGCCTGGTGGGCGCGCGAGGGTTCGGCCCTCGGCCCAGCCTCCTCACTGCGAGCGGTCTTCGATCTGGGCGCGGCGCCAATCGCGTCCCTGCTCGGCTTCTCCGCGCGCAAGCCGCGGCCCGCGCTGTCCGGCCGGGCCCTCCTGGCCGACGCCATCTCCCGCGCCGCCGCCGTTCCCCTTCTCGTCCTGCCCTGGGGCGCGCCCATGGGCGCTTTCTGGAACCTCGCGGCGCGCGAGTGCGTCGCCGAGGGCGGCCGCTGGGTGCTGACGTTCAACGGGCGCGCGCTCAGGCTGTGCGACCTGCACCGGGCGTATGCCAGGGAGTACCTGGAGTTCGACCTGCTGCGCGTGGCCGAAAGCCCCGCGGCCTGCAGCGTGTTCTGGGGGCTGCTTCGGCCAGAGGCGCTCGGGGCCCTGGCGCCGGAAATCGCGGAGGCGTCGGCGCGGCACGGCGTGGCCGTGACCGGGCTGCTCAAGAACGGCGTCCGCGACGCGCTGATCCTGCTCTTCCAGGGCCTCGTCTCCGCGTCACGAAAGCGCACCCGCCCGGAGACGGACGCCGAGCGTTTCGCCCGTTTCGCCGCGACGCTCGATCAGGCGTACACCATTGTCTACCGCATCCTGTTCCTGCTCTTCGCGGAGTCGCGCACGCTCGTGCCCGTCTGGCACCCCGTCTACCGGCGCGGCTACACGATCGAGGCGCTTCGCTCGCTGGCCGAGCGGCCGGGCTCGCACGCCGGGATCTGGGAGGGGCTGCAGGCCGTGTCCCGTCTGGCGCACGACGGCTGCCGCGCGGGCACGCTCGCCGTGCCGGCCTTCAACGGGAGGCTGTTCGCGCCGGCGCACGCGCCGCTTGCGGAGACGGCCCGCCTCGACGACGGGCTCGTGGCCCGGGCGCTCGTGGCCCTGACCACCGTCCGCGTGTCAGGGCGCCGCGAGCGGGTGTCGTTCGGCGACCTCGGCATCGAGCAGCTCGGCGCGGTCTACGAGAGCGTGCTGGAGTACGAGCCGGCCGTGACCGCGAGCGGAACCTGCCAGCCGGCTGGCCGGCGCGGACGCGCGTCGGCGCCGTCGGTGACGCTGATCGCGAAACGGGACGCGCGAAAGTCCACCGGCACGTTCTACACGCCGCGCGCGATCACGGACTACCTGGTGCGCCGCACCCTCGGCCCGCTCGTGGAGGGCGCGGCGCTGGACGAGATCCTCGCCCTTCGCGTTCTCGACCCGGCGATGGGCAGCGGCGCGCTGCTCGTCGCGTCGTGCCGGTTCCTCGCCGAGGCCTACGAGGCGGCGCTCGTCCGGGATCGAGGCCGCTTCGCGTGCGACGTGACCGACGACGAGCGCGCCGGGTTTCGGCGCCTCATCGCCCGGCGCTGCCTCTATGGGGTGGATCTCAACCCGATGGCCGTCCACGTGGCGCGCTTGTCCATGTGGCTGGCGACCCTCGCGAAGGGCCGCCCACTGTCCTTTCTCGATCACCATCTCGTCTGCGGCGACAGCCTCGCGGGAGCGTCGCCGGACGATCTCGCGCGGCAGCCGCCCGTGGGGCGGACGGCCCGCCCCAAGGCGGGCCCGCTCCCGCTGTTCGACGCCGGCGAGACAGCCGACGCGCTGCACGCAATCGTGCCGATCCGGAACCGGCTGGCCGCCACCGCCGACGAGACGGCCGACATCGTGCGCGAGAAATCGCGCCTGCTCGCGCAGCTGCCCGCGCGCTCTGCGGCGTACGGGTCGCTGCGGCGCGCCGCCGACTTGTGGTGCGCGTGCTGGTTCTGGACGGGCGGCGCGGTGCCCCGGCCCGGCCCGGCCGAGTACGAGGAGCTCGCCCGCCTGGTGCGAACGGGCGTGTCGAGCCTGCCGTCGCGGCTGGCGCAGTCGAAGCTCGATGAAGCCGGCCGGCTCGCGGCGCAGCGCAGGTTCCTGCACTGGACGCTCGAGTTCCCCGAGATCTTCTACGACGAATCCGGCCGTGTGCTGCCCGCGCCCGGGTTCGATGCGGTGCTGGGCAATCCGCCGTGGGAGGTGCTTCGCGGCGACACCGGCTCGGGCGAGGCGCGCGAGAGCGGACGCGCGGCGGCGGCGAGCCTCGCGCGGTTCGCGCGTCGGTCCGGCCTCTACCGGGCGTGCGACCACGGCCACGCCAACCAGTACCAGTTGTTCGTCGAGCGGTCCGTCCGGCTGCTGAAGCCCGGCGGCCGGCTCGGCCTTGTGCTGCCGTGGGGGCTGGCCGCCGATCACGGCAGCGCCGGGTTGAGGCGGCTCCTGTTCGAGCGCTGCGACACCGACACCATCGTCGGGTTCGAGAACAGCAGGCGGATCTTCCCCATTCACCGCGGCGTGAGGTTCCTTCTCTTGTCGAGTTCGCCCGGGCGGCCGACGAAGAGGACCGCCTGCCGGTTCGGCGAGCGCGATCCGGCCGCGCTCGAGCGCCTGGAGCCCGGCGCGCGGGCCCGCGGCGCGGCCCGGCGGGCGGTCACGATCACGCCGGCTTTGCTCGAGCGCATCGGCGGGCCCGGCCTGGCGATTCCCTGGGTGTGCAGCCGGGCCGATCTGCGGCTGGTCCGCCGGCTCAGCGGCAGCGTGCCCGCGCTGGCGGATCCGCGCGGCTGGGGAGCCGAGTTCGGGCGCGAGCTGAACCGCAGCGACGACCGCGCCCTGCTCTCTGCGGCGCCGTCCGGGATCCCGGTCGTCGAGGGCAAGCACGTCGATCCGTTCGACGTGCGACTGGCGGACTGCGCGTGGCGCGTGGCTGACGCGGCCGCGCTGCCCGAGGGCGAGCTGCGCCGGGCGGTGGGCCGGCACCGTTTGGCCTATCGCGACGTGGCGTCGGCGACGAACCGGCTGACGCTCATCGCCGCCATCGTGCCGCCGGGCGCGATCACGGTCCACACGCTCTTCTGCCTCAGGGGGGCCGCGCCGCTCGAAGACCTGCTGGTGCTCTGCTGCCTGCTCAACAGCTTCGTCGCGAACTACCTCGTGCGGCTGTGGGTGACGACGCACCTCGGGGCGGCGACTGTCGAGAGGCTGCCCCTGCCGCGGCCTCGCGGGAACGCTCGGCCGTTCGGCCGTCTGCTCGAGCTTGGCCGCGCCCTGTTCCGCGCGCGCGGCCGGGACGATCGCGCCTGGGCCGAGGTCCAGGGCCTCGCCGCGCGCTTGTACGGCCTGTCGGAGCGGGAGTTCCGTCTCGTGCTCGAGTCGCTGCCCCTGGTGGACGGCGCGGCGAAGGAGGCCGCAGCCGACGCCTTCGGGCGACTGTCAGCCCGCTCGGAGGTTGGGGTCAGATCCAGGAAACCGGTGCCAGATCGAGAACCTGGCTGTGCTGGCGTGGATCGGCGCTGACCATCGCCATCTCCGGGGCCGCCCTGATCAGCGGAGCTGGCCCCACGGCTTCAGGACGGCGTACAGGGCCGACATGATTGGCGTCGGCACGCCTGCCGCGCATCCGCGCCGCACCACCGAACCCGCCAGCGACTCCACTTCCGTTCTTTTCCCCTGCTGGAGATCGATGAGCAGCGACGATTTCGTGTGAGGCGGCAGCGCGTCCACGTACGTCGAGACGTACTCCCTGAGATCCGCCGGCTCGCGTACGGGCACGCCCTCGGCCCGAGCCACCGCTTCGACCTCTCCGACGGCGGCCATGAACTGCGCTCTAATCGAGGGGTCGCTCCACAGCGGGCCGATGGGCAGGCGCGCCGCGCCCGTGAAGGCCGCGAACGGCGCGAGGTAGATGAACTTCTCCCACAGCGGCACGCGCGCGTTGGCGACGGTCTCGGCCTGGATGCCCGCGGCGGTCAGCGCGTCGGCGATCGTGCTCACCCGTTGCGAGACGCCGCCGTGCCCGCCGAAGGCCTCGCCGAACACGATCCGCCGGTGCGTGCCCGTCTGTTCGACGAGCCCCGGCAGCGACCGCGCCGCCGCGATGTAGGTCGGCCCTCCGAGGACGCGCTCCTTCCCGACGACCGCCGCCACTTCGTCGGGGCTGTCCACGCCGTTCTGGAGGGTGATGACGACGGTTGACGGCCCGACCAGCGCGGGCAGCATCGGCAGCACCGCGGCGTTGTCGTAGGTCTTGACGGCCAGCAGCACGACATCGACCGGCCCGATGGCGGCCGCGTCGTCTTCGGCCTGTGCCCGCACGGTGAAGTCGCCGAGCGGGCTCCAGATCATCAGGCCGCGCTCGCGGATGGCGCGCAGGTGGGCGCCGCGCGCCACGAAGCTGACGCGCTGGCCCGATCGGGCGAGCAGGGCCCCGTAGTAGCCGCCGACGGCGCCGGATCCGAGGATCGCGAAGTGCATGGGAAGGTCCTCTCAGTCGAGCCTGATGATCGGCCAGCCGCGCTCGAGTGCGTGCGCCCGCAGGGGTTCGTCGGGATGCACGGCCACCGGGTGCGTCACGAGCGACATGAGCGGCACGTCGTTGATTGAATCGCTGTAGAACCAGCTCTCCGCGTAGTCCTCGAGGCGCTCGCCGCGCGACGCGAGCCATTCCTTCAGGCGGACGACCTTGCCCTCGCGGAAACTCGGCGTTCCGACGGTGCGCCCGGTGAAGCGGCCGTCGGCGCGCTCCAACGCCGTCGCGATGAGGGCTGGAATGCCGAACGCCGCGGCGATCGGGGCGGTCACGAACTCGTTCGTGGCGGTGACCATCACCTGCACCGCGCCGCGGTGCTTGTCGAGGAGGGCGCGGGAGCCGGGCCTGACGATCGGCAGGATCTTCCGCTCCATGAACTGCGCGTGCCAGGCGTCGAGCTGCGCCATGCTGAACTGGCTCAGGGGGCAGAGCTGGAACGCGAGGAACGCCTGCAGGTCCAGCGTGCCGGCCCGGTACTGAGCCATGAACTCGTCGTTGCGCGCTTTGTACCCGGCCTCGTCTATCGCGCCGATCTCGGCCAGGAACAGGCCCCACTCGTAGTCGCTGTCGCCGGCAAGGAGCGTGTCGTCCAGGTCGAATAGCGCCAGTGTCCGTGCTGCCATGCGTTGATGCTTCTCCAGATGCCGGGCCTGTGCCTCTCGAGAGGCCGCGTCCCGGGGCCGATCAGTGCGTGATGACCCTCACGACCCGATGCCGTCCGGCCTCCGGCCTGAGGATGACCAGGTCCGCCGGCGCTCCCGGCGCCACGGCGCGAGCGGCTCTGTGCGCGGAGAAGTCCGGCAGCGCCACCGCGTCGCCCTCCTTCAGCGCGGGGTCCCACAACGGCGCCACGACCAGGCCGGCGGCGTCCACTTCCGTCATCCCTTTCATTGTGCTCAAGTCGCCGAGATCCTCGATGCGCGCCGCCAGCCGAACCTCGCGCCCGCCGTCGGCCTCTCTGATCCCGCGCGCGGCGACGATGCCGATGTCCGCGATGAAGGGCGCGACGCCGGTGCCGGGAACGACCGTCGCGTTCCGGATCAGCAGGTAGAAGAGGGCCGTGTCGTTCACCGGCAGCGAGTCGTACCTGCGCTCGTCGGCGCGCGCGACCCGCCCCGTGGCCAGCGCGTCGAGCGCCGTCATCAGCGCGACGAAGTTCAGGCGCACCAGGTGCGGGTCCGGATCGGCGGCGGGCCACGGCCCGGTCTCGATCAGCAGGACGCTCGTCCCCCACTTCGTGAGGTTGTCGCCGAACGCCCGCGCCTCGAATTCGTCGCCGTAGCGGGCGATGCGTCTCGGCGCGAGGGGCTCGAGGGCGTCGCGGATGAGGGCTGCCGTCTTCTTCGTGAGGACGCGCCCGGGACTCATCGTGCCCGGCTCGTCGAAGGCCACCGACAGCAGCGAGATCGAAGCCGGCTGCGCGGTCTTGCCCGCCGAAGTGCGCCAGCCCTGGTTGTGGAGGTTGAATCCGATTGCCGGCTGGAGCCGGTCCCGCAGCGCCTTGAGCGCGCGGCCCTCGGGCGTTTGCAGGCGCAGCGCGTCCCGGTTGATGTCGAGGCCCTGGGCGTTCCGCCGCTGGAAACGCTCCGCGCCGTCCGGGTTGAGCATGGGCACGGCGTGGATGGTCAGCGCGTCGAGCATCCGGACGACTGCCGGATCGGCGCGTCGCCTCCGGACGTGATCGAACACGTCGAAGAGCGCCGCCGTGGCGGTCGGCTCGTCGCCGTGCATCTGCGACCAGAGCAGGACATGGAGTGGGCCGCGGCCGAACCAGAGACGGTAGAGCGGCCGCCCCTCGACCGAGCGGCCGAATTCCTCGAGGCGAAAGAGATCCGGCGACTGCGCCTGCACGTCCCTGAGGCGCGATTCGACGTCGGCGTGGCGAACGAGGGCGGGAGCCGGCCACGACACGCGCTCCCGGTCCCAGGCGTCGGCCAGCTGCTGCGGAGACCACGAGGGCGGGATGGCGGCGGCCGCGGCGCGGCCGCCGGGGTGCGTCACGGCCGGGCGCGCGGTCGCGCCGCATCCGGCTGCGAGCGCGATCGCGGCCAGGATCGCCGTCAACGCGCCGGCGGAGCCGCCCCGGCTCCCGTAGCGCGGAGTGCGGGGGCCGTTCATCCTCATACGCCCAGCCATGTTAGCAGCCCGCGCCGGGGGCCGCGAACCGCCGCCAGCGGGGGACGGGCCCCGGGTCTGCCGGCATCGGGAGGAGCGGACTGGCGGGCTTCTGTTTAGAATGGGGCATGATCGATTCCTTGGCGCCCGACGGACCTTCTGCGGATCTCCACCAGCTTCACCACGCGCTCCGCCTGCAGATCGGCAAGCCGCCGGACGCGTGGGGCGCCGACGACCTCGCCGCCTTCGTGCGCGATCGGCGCGTGCGGCTGCTCTCGCTCATGCACGTCGGCGGGGACGGCTGGCTGAAGACGCTGGACTTCGTTCCCCGCGACTCGGAGCACCTCGTGGACGTGCTGCTCGGAGGAGAGCGGGCCGACGGCTCGAGCTTGTTCGGCGACCTCGGCATTCCTTCCGGCGCGTCGGACATCATGCTGCGCCCGAGGCTCTCGACGGCGTTTCTCGATCCGTTCTCCAGCGAGCCTTCGCTGGCGCTGCTCTGCAGCCATTACAACCGGCACGGCGCGCCGCTCGCCGAGTCGCCGGACACGCTGGTCCGGTCGGCCTACCGCCGGCTTGTCACGGCCACCGGCGTCGAGTTGCACGCGCTCGGCGAGATCGAGTACTTCCTCGGCACGAGATCCGGCGAGGCGTCCGCCTACGGGACCTCCGAGCGGGGCTATCACGCCAGCTCGCCGTTCGTGTTCGGCGAGGCGCTGCGGCGCACGGCCCTCGTGCGCCTGGCCGAGATGGGCGTGCCGGTGAAGTACGGGCATGCCGAGGTCGGATACGTCGAGGCCGAAGCGGCCGACGGCCGGGCCTGGGAGCAGCATGAGATCGAGCTGTGGCTGCGCCCGCTGCCCGAGGCCGCCGACGCGGTCGTGCTGACGCAGTGGGTCCTCCGCAATCTCGCCCAGCGGGCGGGGATGCTGTGCAGCTTCGCGCCGATGGCCCGAAAGGGGCACGCCGGCAGCGGGCTGCACTTCCACTTCGCGCCCCTGAAGGAGCAGGCGTACCTCCCGCATACCGGCGCCGACGGCGGCCTGGCGCCGGAGGCGCAGTGGCTCATTGGCGGGCTCGTCACGCACGGGGCCGCCATGATGGCTTTCGGCAACCGTGACCGCGACTCGTTCGTCCGCCTCAGTCAGGCCAAGGAGGCACCGAACGCCGTCACCTGGGGCCGTTACAACCGCAGGGCGCTCGTCAGGATCCCGATCATCCCCGTCGATCAGGCCGGCCGGCAGACGAGTCCCGGTACGGTCGAGTTCAGGCTGCCCGACGGCTCGGCACACCCGCATCTGCTGCTGGCCGGCATCGCCCAGGCCTTCGTGGACGGCCATGCCATGACGGATCTGGACGCCCGGCTGGCGCGCACGGCCGTCACGGCCCACGGCCACGCTGCCTCCGAGAACCGCCTGCCCCTCGCGTTTCCCGAGGTCGCGGACGCCCTGGCGGCGAGCCGACCGATGCTGGAGGCTGGCGGCGTGTTCACGGCGAACCTGCTGGATCGCGTCATCGCGCTGCTGCGGGCGCGGGACTGAAGGGGTCGGGTCGGTTTTTGCAAACGACAATTTTGAATCACGGAATTGTCGTTTGCAAAAACCGACCCGACCCCTTCACGCTCCTCAACAGCCGCGCCAGGACCGCCACGGTCACAACTGCACTCCCAATCAGAAACGCCAGGGGTGCGCCTTCGGCGCCGATCTTCGCCCGCACCGACACGGTCATGCCGACGAGCGCAGCGTCCATCACCACGGCAAATGCGAGCATCGTCGGAACGAGCCAGTAGCCTGACGGGCGGCGGCGCAACAGCAGCAGGCCGCCGACGATGAAAGCGGGCAGCACGACGCCCAGGTCGAGCACCTCGACCGGGTTCGTGATCAGCCCCGCCTCACGCGCGCTCCTCAAACCGGTTGCTCCGGCCAGCGCCGGAACGATCTCGGCAAGCCAGAGCGCGCCAAACATCACGCCGAGCAGCACCGACACGGCGCCGGCCGGCCTAGTGGGCGCGTCCGCCTCAAACCATCCCCGGACATCGCCAGCGTTGAGCGCGCACACCTGCGCGACCAGCGCGTAGAAAGACAGCCCGAGCGCCGCCGTGTAGACGAGAAAGAGGGGTCCGAAATGCAGGAAGAAGGCGTACACGACCATCGAGTAGAGCACGTACGCCAGCATGCCCGCGAGGACGAGCGACGCGACGCGGGAGCCCCGCAGGACGCCATGCGCCGCGAGGGACAGGAGCGGCGCCACAAGGACCAGGTCCACCCAATCCTGGCCGACGCCCTGCGCGGCCCAGCGCGGATGCGCCTCTGCGTAGACGCCGGGAAGGAGAATGCCGCCGAGGGCCGCCACCGCCAGCAGGGCGGCGAGCGGGAAGGCCAGACACGCAGGAAGGCGTTCGCGCGCGGTCACGAGAAATTCCTATTGCGGGGACCCCGGCGGCGCCGGGGGCTGTCCTGGATCGGGACTCTGGAACGGCTGGGCCTGCTGAACCGGCTGCACGGGCACCACGCGCGCGGGGATCTCGCTCACGAGCGCCTGCGCCGCAATTCGCCAGCGTCCCGCAGCGTCCAGGCGCCAGTGGGTGACGTAGTTGCCGCGGTCCTGCGAAGACGGCCTTCCCGGCGGAGCCGAAGCATCGGCCGCGAACTGGATTGTGTACTTGCCGCGCTCGATAGCCACGGGCCCGCTGGTCTCGAGGAGGCTCGTCGCGAGGCTGACTTCCCAGTGCCCCCATCCGAACGCCAGCTGCCAGTAGCGTTGAATGTCGTCGGTGCCGACGCGAGCGGTGGTATGAGGCATCATCTGCCATCCGTCCTCGGTGAACGCGGCGGCGACGCACTCGTACTCGCCCGCGTTCCAGCAGTCGACCAGTTCTTCGTTCACCGCATCGATGTCCGCCCGCACGTCCGAGACCTCGGGCACCTTCTTGACATTCGTGCAGGCGCCAGCGAGCACGAGCGCTGCGATCACCGGGACGGCTCGACCATCCATGGCGTCCTCCTGCCAACTCCGTGCGGCCGGGGCCGGCCGCGTCCCCGCGCACCATCGCCGACGCGTTCCCGCTCTGACAAGCCGGCCCGGGAGCGCAGGCGCGGGCCCGCTGTCAGGCCCCCGCAGGGCCTCAGAACTCGACGCGAGCCGACAGACCGGCTCCTGCCGCCCAGTGAGGCGAGCCTGCCGCATAGCAGGCCACGATACTATCGCCGCGCGTCCAGGCCCTGAGCCGGAGCGGGGGCACGAACGCCACATGCCGGCCGCCGCCGCAGACGTCTACGCCGCCGAGCCCGGCCGCGCTCTGAAGCGCCGGGAAGCGCACCCTGGGGGCGACGCTCAGCGCCTGGTTCGGCGCCAGGCGGGGCCGGTACGTTTCCGTCTGCGACCACCGGTCGTGCCAGATCGCGCCAATCCCGGCAAGCGGCTCGATGTCCGCGCGCCTGCCGGGCCTGAGGTGCAGAGGGAAGAGCAGGCCGAGCGCGCGGCGAAGACGCCGCCTGCCATCCTCCACCCTACGGCTGTCCCGCCTGGCGCCGCGATGTAGATCTGAGGCTCCCCGTCAGCCGCGCCAGCCTGGCTGACGGCCGCCACACCGGCCCGGCGCCTCGGTCCGCCGCCGCAAGCCATCGTACGCCCCCGCGTTGCGGCCGGCAAGAGGCCGTCCCGACGTCGCTTGCGCAAGCGAAGCCCCCGGGGGCTTCTGGTAGACTGAGGGGGGCCCGCTTCTCCCCAGGGAGCCACTCATGTCGGTTGCCTACGACTACAAGGTCCGGACCGAGTACAAGGGCGACGTGCCGAGGCTGCGCGCCGCCCACACGGTCGTCGCCGAGTTCCCGTTCCAGGCCAGCCTGCCGATCAGGGGCTACACCCGGCGCACACTGTTCATCGACCTGGACACGATGTCCGTGCGGGAGAAGCCCGTCACCGAGGAGATGATCGACATCTTCACCGGCGGCCGCGGCTTCGGCATGTACTACCTGTGGCACGCAATCACGCCCGAGACGAAGTGGAACGACCCGGCGAACGAGATCATCATCAGCCCGGGTCCGATTGCGGGCAACCCGCAGTACGCGGGGTCGGGCAAGTCGCTCGTCGTCACGATCTCGCCGATGACGGGCATCCCCATCGACTGCAACGTCGGAGGCTACTTCGGCCCGCTCTTGAAGTTTTGCGGCTTCGACGCCCTCGAGATCCGGGGCAAGGCGAAGGCGGACACCGTCATCTTCATCGACGGTCCGAGCGGGCTGATCAGGCTCGAGGAGGCGCCCGAAGAAACGCCCGACAGCCACGTCGCCGCCGAGGTGTTCACGCACATGTACGCCGCCGACGCGAAGGATCTCCAGAACGTGTCGGTGGTGTCGGCGGGCAAGGCCGCCGAGACGGCCTACATGGGCTGCCTGAACTTCTCCTGGTACGACCCCAAGCGCGGAGCGGTCCGGCTCAAGCAGGCCGGCCGCGGCGGCACGGGCACGGTGTTCCGGGACAAGCGCTTGAAGGCGCTCGTGGTCCGCGGCCCCAAGATGGGCCCGAACCTCAACAACGCCGCGGACCTGCCGTCGGTCATCAGGGTCGGCAGGATCATCAACCAGGAGATCCACGATCACGACGACGAGCAGTGCCGCATGAGGCGGCAGGGCACCGCGCACCTGGTCGAGATCATGGACGCGTACGACCTCCTGCCCGTCCACAACTTCCAGTACGGCAAGCACCTGGACACGCACCGGATCGACTCGCAGGTGTGGGACAAGCGGTTCACGCAGGCGGTTCCGGACCGCTGCTGGTACGGCTGCGGGATGGCCTGCTCGAAGGGCGCCGACGGCCACATCGTCCGCACGGGCCCGTACAAAGGCCACATCGTGACGGTGGACGGGCCCGAGTACGAGAACGTGGGCGGGCTCGCCTCGAACTGCGGCCTGTTCGATCCGGACTGGCTGCTCGAGGTGAACTTCTACTGCGATACCTACGGCATCGACACCATCTCCTACGGCACCACCTGCGCGTTCATCATGGAGTGCTGGGAGAAGGGCATCCTGAACGCGGAGCGCACCGGCGGCATCGACCTCTCCTGGGGCAACGGCGAGTCGGAGGTCGAGCTCCTGCACCAGATGTGGCGCGGCGAGGGGTTCGGCGTCCACGTGGGCAAGGGCGTGCGGTACCTCCAGGACCTGTTCATCGAGAACGGCTGGGGCGACCCGCAGTTCATCCGCGACATCGGGATGCAGATCAAGGGGCTCGAGATCTCCCAGTACATGTCCAAGGAGTCGCTGGCGCAGCAGGGCGGCTACGCGCTGGCCAACAAGGGCCCGCAACACGACGAGGCGTGGCTGATCTTCATGGACATGGTGAACAACCAGATCCCGACGTTCGAGGACAAGGCCGAGGCGCTGCACTACTTCCCCTTGTTCCGAACGTGGTTCGGCCTGCAGGGGCTCTGCAAGCTGCCGTGGAACGACATCGAGCCGCCGGACAACCACGAGAAGTACCCCGGGCCGGAGGCCGCCAAGGTGCCGGCGCACGTGGACAACTACCTCGCGCTCTACACCGGCATCACGGGCAGGCCGCTCGACCGTGCGAGCCTCCTCGAGCAGTCCGAGCGGGTCTACAACTTCCAGCGCGTGTTCAACCTCCGGATGGGCCAGGGCGTCCGGGCCTTCGACATGCCGCCTTACCGCGCCATGGGGCCCGTGACGAAGGCGGAGTACGAGTCGCGCGCGGAGCGCTACGACGCCCAGCTCAAGGACATCGTCGGCATCGACCCCGCCGGGAAGAGCACCGAGGAGAAGATGGCGCTCCACCGGCAGTGGCGCACGGACCGCTACAACAGGCTCGTGGACGCCGTCTACAAACGCCGCGGCTGGACGCCGAACGGCGTGCCGACGCTGGAGACGCTGAAGAAGCTGCGGATCGACTTCCCGGAGGTGGTGGAGGTCGTGAAGGCGCACCAGGAGTAGCGGCCGGGGGCGCGTGGCCGGGCCCTCGTCGGTCTCAGCGCCACGCTGGGCACGCCAGCCGCGCGGCGAGAGCCGCGCCGGATCAGCGCCCGGCGCCTGGTCTCCGGCCCCTGTCAGACGCGGGAACCCGATGCTTCGCGTGAACGACACGCCGCTCGAGTTCGAGGCGGGGATGACCGTGCGGGACATCCTCAGGCGCCGGAACTACGTCTGGCGCATGATAGCCGTCTACGTGAACGGCGAACTCGTGCCCCGCACGACGTACGACACGCGGCAGGTGCCCGACGGCGCCGACGTCAAGGTCATCCATCAGATCGCCGGGGGCTGAGCCGCGCCCGGGGTCGGGGCTCGATTTCCGGATCTGACCCCGGTTTTCCGGATCTGGCCCCGGTTCGCTGCACCGAGGCCCCGGCGCGCGCGCGCATTGCAATCGCCGGGCGGCACGCCACGCGCCGAGGTAAGATGGCCGCGAGGACACCAGCATGGCGCAGCTGAAGGTCGGCGACAGGGCCCCGGCGTTCGCGCTGGAGGATCAGCGGGGGCGGACGGTCAGGCTGTCCGACTTCAAGGGACGGAAGCTTCTCGTCTACTTCTATCCCAAGGCCAACACGCCGGGATGCACCGCCCAGTCGTGCAGCGTGCGCGACGCGCGGACGGACTTCGCCAGGAAGGGCGTCGCTGTCATCGGCGTCAGCCCCGACAAGCCGTCGGCTCAGAGGAGGTTCGACGAGAAACACGGCTTGGACTTCCCGCTTCTCGCGGACACTGACCACGTCATGGCCGAGGCCTACGGCGTCTGGGGCGAGAAGTCGATGTACGGCAGAACGTACTTCGGCATCGTCAGGTCGTCGTTCCTCATCGACGAGCGCGGGCGAATCGCCGGCGCCTGGTACAAGGTCTCGCCGGCCGGCACCGTTCCCGAAGCCCTGAACGCACTCGGCTGACGCGCACAGGCGGGGCCAGGTCCGCGGATTTCCGGATCTGACCCCAACCCCCAATCAGTGCGCCCAGGACAGGGCGCCGTCCTCGGTGACGATGAGCAGCTCGCCGCCCTTGATGGCGATCCCTGACGGCTTCGACAGGCCGGGAACGACGCGCGCGTCCGCGACGGTCCGTCTCACCGGATCGATGACGAGGAGCGTGCTGTAGGCCGCGCTCAGGACGTAGAGCCGCCCCTCGTGGAACTCGGCGGCCGTCGGATAGAAGCCGTCCAGCGATCCCGCGCCGTCCTTGAAGGCCAGCGGGCCCCCCTCGGCCAGCGCCGGGCTGAACTCCTCGGCGAGCGTCATGTCGCGCCGGTCGAACCGCGAGACTACGAGCCGCTTTGACGCCGCGTTCGGGACGGTCACGGTGTAGAGCGCGGATGCCGCGGGGTCGAACGCCGCCGCCATGACATACATCATCTTCGCCCTTACCGTCGTCAGGCGGGATCGCGAGGCTTCCTGGAACGCGCCGGGCGACTCGAGGAAGTAGCGGTAATTCGCCGCCGCATCCGCCTGGTCGCTCTCGCGCAGGACGACGTAGCTCTTGTTCTCCGCCATCGCGAGGACGGTGCGGCTGTCGAGGAACGCCGCCGCCGAGAAGCGCGCGAGATCGACCGAGTACCCGACATCGACGACCGTGTGCCGGATGACGCGGCCGAGCGTGCCGTCCGTCAGGTACACGCCGTTGTGCGTCGTGAGGAGGAACCTGTCGGACGCCGCGTCGTATGCCAGGTCCGTCACCGGGCCGTTGAGCGGCAGGGCCAGCTTCGCGCGCCGCGACACGGTCATCGCGGGGACGCCCGCCAGGGGGCTTCCGGCCGGGTCGGCGGGCGCGAGCGCCACGTCGGGCTTCTCGATCGCCCATCGGCCTCGCAGCGAGACGGGCGACGGCCGCCACTCCTCGGTCGACCAGACCCAGTTGCGGGGATTGAAGGAGAAGCGGACCGGGTCGCCCTGGCCCATGAAGGGCGGCGGCCCGGTGCTCGCGAACGCCTGGACCATGTTCGCGGCCACCGCCAGCAGGAACAGCCACAGCGCGGCTCGCCCGGGCGGGCGCAGCTCGCGCGGGCCCTCGCCCGCCGCCTCGCCGTCCTTCACGGCCAGCAGCATGGCGCCCATCATCACGAGGCACACCCAGAAGATGAACAGCGACCACGTGTAGGTGTGCGCGCCCAGGATCTCCGCGCTGAACCCCTGGCCCACGTCGCGCGCGAAGTGCAGCGACGAGTGGCGAAGGCCCATGTAGACGCCGAACGCCGAGATGAGCACGCCCATCCCGATGTAGCGCGGGCGGGGGCCGTAGCGGACGATGAGGAGGCCCGTCAGCGCGACGAGCACCATCGCCGTGCGCTGGGCCCAGCAGAGGACGCACGGCGAGTCGCCGTGGACGAAGCCCAGGACGAAGACGGCGACGCCGATGGGCCCGATGAGGAGGGCCAGCACGGCGGCCGTCAGGATCGTGTAAAGCGTGTTCCGGTTCATGGGGAGCTCTCCTGCCCGGGCCCGGGCCGTCAGTAGTTCAACCCTGGGAGGATCGAGCCCCTGGCGCCGATCAGGAAGAGCGCGGCCATGAGCAGCGAACTCGCGACGAGCAGCCCGAAGGCGAGCCGCTCGCGCTCGGGGCGGCGCAGGACGAGCCAGCCGGCCGCGAAGATCAGGATGAAGTTGAGCAGTTCCACGGCTGGATCATGCCAGAGAACGCGTGCCGCTGAGAACAGGGCTCGCGCGGCCGGATGCCCATCGCGCGCGGGAGCCGGCCCCGCGCCGCGTCGCCTGCTCCCGCCGCGCGCCCCCGCGCCCCGCGCGCTTACCCGTGCGCGTGCCGGCGCTCCTCGATCAGCCGCTGCACCACCTCCGGCTCGGCGAGCGTGGACGTGTCGCCCAGGCCGTCGTATTCCGACGCGGCGACCTTCCGCAGGATGCGCCGCATGATCTTGCCGCTCCGCGTCTTCGGCAGGCCTGAGGCGACGTGGATGATGTCGGGCGTCGCGAAGGCGCCGATCGCGTTCCGCACCTGCTGCTTCAGCGCGCCGACCAGCTGCTCGGGGTCGCCTTCCGCGAAGTCGCTGTGGAGCACCACGTAGCAGTAGATGCCCGTCCCCTTGATCTCGTGCGGATAGCCGACCACCGCCGCCTCGGCCACCGCGTCGTGCGCCACGAGGGCGCTCTCGATCTCCGCCGTCCCGATCCGGTGCCCCGACACGTTCAGCACGTCGTCGATCCGGCCGGTGATCCAGTAGTAGCCGTCCTCGTCGCGGGTGGCGCCGTCGCCGGTGAAGTAGTAGCCGGGATAGGTGGTGAAGTAGGTGTCGCGGAAGAGCCGGTGGTTGCCCCAGACCGTGCGGGCCTGGCCCGGCCACGGCGACGCGAGGCACAGCGCCCCGGACACGCCGTTGCCCTCGAGGGGCTTCGACGTGTTGACGTCGAAGATCATCGGCTTCACGCCGAAGAACGGCAGCGTGGCCGACCCTGGCTTCGTGGGCGTGACGCCGGGCAGGGGCGTGATCAGGACGCCTCCCGTCTCGGTCTGCCACCACGTGTCCACCACCGCGCACCGCCCGTCGCCGCACACGTCGTGGTACCAGCGCCAGACGCCGGGATTGATCGGCTCTCCCACCGTGCCGAGGACGCGCAGCGACGACCGCCTGTAGCGCTTCACCCAGGCGTCCCCGGCCTGGGCCAGGGATCGCAGCGCCGTCGGCGCCGTGTACAGCACGTTCACGCCCAGGTCGTCGACGATGCGCCAGTACCGGCCGGGATCGGGGTAGAGCGGCGTGGACTCGAACACCACCGTCGTCGCGCCGTTCGCCAGCGGCCCGTAGACGATGTAGCTGTGGCCCGTCACCCAGCCGATGTCGGCCGCGCAGAAGTAGATGTCGCCGGGGTGGTAGTCGAAGACCATCTTGTGGGTGAACGCCGTGTAGACCAGGTACCCGCCGGTGGTGTGCATCAGCCCCTTCGGTCTGCCCGTGCTGCCCGAGGTGTACAGGATGAACAGCGGGTCCTCGGCGCCCATCCACTCGTTGGTCGTGGTCGAGCGCTGCCGGTGGCACTCGTCGTCCAGCCAGTAGTCGCGGCCCGGCTGCATCTCGACGTCCGCGTCGGTGCGGCGCGCGACCAGCACCGCTTCAACGGTGGCCATGCCCTCGACCGCCCGGTCCACCGTCTTCTTGAGGGGGATCTTCCGGCCGCCGCGCAAGCCCTCGTTCGCCGTCACCACGACCCTGCACCTCGCGTCGACGATCCGGTCGCGCAGCGCCTCGGCCGAGAACCCGCCGAAGACGACGGAATGCACGGCGCCGATCCGCGCGCACGCCAGCATCGTGTAGATGAGCGCGGGGATCATCGTCATGTAGATGCAGACCCGGTCGCCCTTGCGCACGCCGTGGCTGAGCAGCACGTTGGCCACGCGGCACACGTTGTGCTTCAGCTCGCGGTAGCTGATGTGCTTGTAGACGCCGGGTTCGTCCTCCACCCAGATGATGGCCGTGCGCTCGGCGGCTTCGGCGAGGTGCCGATCGATGCAGTTGAACGAGGCGTTGAGCCGGCCGCCCGAGTACCAGGCGAAGTCCACCTCCTCGTAGTCCGAGTCGAGGACCGTCTGCCAGGGGTGGAACCACGTGACGGCCTTGGCCTGCTCGCCCCAGAACCACTCGGGGTTGTCGAGCGACAGGCGGTAGAGCCGCTGGTACTCCTCCATCGTGCGGATGTAGGCGCGCTCGGCGATATGCGGCTTGACGGGATAGACGTCCTGGGGCACGGCCGATCCTCCTGGTCGCGGGCTGTCGCGGCGTTTGTGCGCGCAGGAGGCGAGACTACGGCACGGCCGCGGGCGCCGTCAAGGAGGGCGGCGGCCGGCGGAGCCCGGGCGAGGCCCCGGGGGCCGGGCGGCGGCGCGGCGGGCGGCGCGAGCGTCCCCGGAGAGCGCGCCCGGCGGCGCCCGGACGCCAGGCCGCGCTAGAACACCCTCCGGTCCGCGCGGCCCACGAGGTCCGCCCGGTAGTCGTAGACGATGAAGCGGACCTGGCGGACGCCGGGATTGATCTCGACGTGCGCCCGGTAGGGCACGCCGTTCTTCGTGACGTTCGCCCACCCTTCGTCATTGAACCTGAGCGCCGCGCGCTGGTAGTGCTGAGCCAGCACCCGGCCGTCGGCGTCGGCGCCGACGATCAGGATGTCGATCGCGCCCACGCGCTCGCCGGCGACGGTCGAGAACGCGAGCCTTGACGGGTCGATCGACGCGTTGATCGCCAGCTGGTGCGCGCCGCCCTTCTGCCGGACCAGATCGGCTTCGAGCCTGATCCGGATGTCGTGGATCTCGCGCGAGAAGCCGGCGGCCGCCTGGATCCGGTCGCGCGTGATGAAGTCGCGGCGGTTGAACGGCCCGATCGCGCGCTCGGCGAAGTAGCCGCGCCGGTAGAGCGCCGTCACGCCCGGGCGCCTGACCCTGACCTCGATCTCCCGGTAGGAACCATCCATCCGCGCGAGCGAAGGGTAGTAGCCGAGGAGGTAGCTCACCCGCGTCGCCTCGTCCAGGCGGCTCATGGCCGTCTCGCCGCTCTCGGCAATGGAGGACACGCCCCCGGTGAGCTCCGCCATCGTACGGAGCGCCTTGAAGGCGAAGGTCTCGTTCCAGTTGCTCTGCGGCACGCCGCCCTGCTGGCCGATGAGGCCGCCCGTCTGGAACGTGCTGATGGCGACGCGCGCGTCGCTCGCCGCGCGCGCCAGCGCGGCATCGTCCTCGGCGCGCGGCAGGTACATGCCGCGCTCGGTGACGAAGACCAGGTGCTTCTCGCCGGCTAGGTGGCGCAGGTACTCGATGCCGGCGTAGCAGTTGCTCAGATCGAGCAGCATCTGCGCCGTGTACTGCACGTAGTCGTCGAAGGAGATGCCGGCGAAGGCCTCGTTCGTGACCTCGTCCAGCGACGTCCAGGACGCCAGCCCGCCGCCCGTGTCGCCCTCGAGCGCCGCCATCTCGCGCCCCACCCTGTCGGCGTCGGCAAGCTGCAGCCGCTCCGCCTGCTTCGCCGCGTCCTGCTCGAGGCGCGCCACCGCCGGCGCCTGGACGCCGGCCGCCCGGCGCGACGCGGGCGCGCCCCCGCCGGCGAACAGGCTGTCGATCTTGTCCTGGACCTTCTTCGGGAGCTTCCTGCTTCCGTACAGGGCCGACAGGCCGCTCTCCACCTGCAGGCGGACGTCCATGTCGATGCCGTAGTGCACGCGTTTGAAGCGCTCGAGGAGGCGCGCGATGGACTCGTGGTCGGTCGTGAAGTCGGTGGCGCGGTCGTAGGCGAACACCGCCACGCGGTCCTGCGGCAGCAGGCGCTGGCGGACGAAGCGGATGAGCGCATCGACGCCGCCCGACGGCTCCTGCAGGCGCCCGCGGCCGAGCACGAAGAGAAAGACGCGGTGGTTCTGCGAGCCGGCCTCGAAGGGCGTCCGGCGGATGAGCAGCCTGCCGCCCGTCGCGGGCCCCTGCGCCGTGTCCGGCGCGAGCGTTCGCATCTCGAACAGCCGGACCGGCTGCACCACGCCGTCCTCGAGCAGCGTGAAGTCGTCTGCGGTCAGATCCGTGACGGCCTTGCCGGTCTTGCTGTCGACGGCGCGGACGTCGATCGGCACGACGGCGACGCCGCTCGCGAAGGTCGGCTGCTGCCGGGCGGCCGCGCCGCCCGGCATCGCGGCGCCGCCCCGGGCCAGCGCCACCCCGGCAAGCAGCAGCGCCGGAATCCTGAACCGCGGTCCACCCATCGGGGCCCTCCGGCTCCCGTCAATACTACCCGACGGCGGGCCCGGCTCGGCCCCGAACAGGCGCAGCCGGTTGGCGGGAGGATGGTTTGGTGGCACACTGCGGCCGACGGACATGGACGCCACCCGGCGGCGTTTCTCGTGGGCTCTCGGCGGCGTGATGCTGCTCGCCCTCGTCGTCCGCCTTGCGTACCTGTCGCAGCTCGGCGGCAGCCCGCTGCTGTCCATCCTGATGGGCGACGCCCGTCAGTACGACGAGTGGGCCCGGCGCATCGCAGGCGGCGACTGGCTCGGCACCGGCGTGTTCTACCAGGCGCCCCTCTATCCCTACTTCCTCGGCAGCCTGTACGCCGTCACGGGGCCCGATCCCGGCGCGGTTCGCACCGTCCAGTGCGCCCTCGGCGCGCTGGCCTGCGGGATGCTGGGGCTCGCCGGACGGACCTTCTTCGGCTCCGCCGCCGGGCTCGCCGCAGCGCTGCTGCTCGCCCTCTATCCGCCCGCGATCTTTTTCGACGGCTTGATCCAGAAGTCGTCGCTCGACACCCTGCTCGTCGCGTCGATCCTGCTGCTCGTGGCCGCCCTCCAGGGCGGGCCGGGCTGGAAGCGCCTCGCCGGCCTGGGTGCGGCCGCGTCGCTGCTCGCCCTCAACCGCGAAAACGCCAGGGTGATCTACCCCGTCATCGCGGCCTGGCTCCTGCTCGGGTTTCGCCACGCCTCCCGCGCGCGCCGAGCGGCCTGGGCGGGCGTGTTCGCCGCTGCGTCGCTGGCCGTCCTCCTGCCTGTCGGCCTGCGCAATTACCGCGTCGGCGGGGCGTTCCTCGTGTCGTCCTCGCAGTTCGGCCCGAACTTCTACATCGGCAATCACGCCGGCGCCTCCGGCAGCTACGAACCGCTCGTGCCGGGCCGCGGAGACGCCGCCTACGAACGCGCGGACGCGACGCGCCTGGCCTCGGAAGCCGCGGGGAGGCCTCTTGCGCCATCAGCAGTGTCGGACTACTGGGCGGGAAAGGCGCTCTCGTTCATCCGCGAACAGCCCGGGCAGTGGCTGGCGCTCGTGGCCAGGAAGGCCGCCTTGGCCATCAACGCCGCCGAGATTCCGGACACCGAGTCGATCGAGGCGTATGCGAGCGCGTCGTGGCTGCTGCGCGGCCTCTTGTGGCTGAACTTCGGCGTGGTCCTGCCGCTCGGGGCGTTCGGCTGCTGGGCCAGCCGCGCCGACTGGCGCCGGCTGGCCGTCCTGTACGCGCTCCTGGCAACGCTGCTGCTCTCGGTCGTCGCCTTCTACGTCGTGGCCCGATACCGCCACCCCGTCGCGCCGCTCGTGCTGATCTTCGCCGGGGCGGGACTGGCGGCGGCGCCGGAGGCGCTCGCCTGGGGGCGCTGCGCCGCCCATTCGCGGGAGCGGGCGGCGCGGGGGCGCACGGAGGCCACAGGGCGATTCTTCCCGCGGCCGCCGGCGTGGGTCCGCCGCTGGGGGCCCGGCGTAGCGATTGCGGCCCTGACCGCGGCGGCGTCGAACGTCCCGATGAAGGTGACGCACGACGAGACGTGGATCAACCTGGGGTCTCTACTCGTCCAGTCGCATCGCGCCGCCGAGGCGCTCCCCGTCCTGGAGAAGGCGGCGGCCGCCGACCCGTCGTACGCCGTGCCGCACTACCAGCTCGGCCTCGCCCACCGCCAGCTCGGCCAGCCGCGCCAGGCGCTCGACGCGCTCTCCGCGGCGATCCGCCTGAAGCCGGACTACGCCGAGGCATACAGCGCCCTGGGAGCGACGCTGCGCGCGCTGGGACGGCAGGACGCCGCCGTTGCGAGCTTCCGCGCGTCTGCCAGGCACGCCCCCGAGTCGGCCGAGGCGCACACGAACCTGGGGCTGAGCCTGATGGAGTCCGGGCAGATCGAGGAGGCCGTCTCCGAGCACCGTCGCGCGGTCGCTCTCGCGCCCGCGGCCCCCGCTCCCCGCAACAACCTGGCGCTGGCGCTCCAGCACGCCGGACGGCTCCAGGAAGCGATCGCGGAGTACCGGGCGGCCCTCCTGCTGAAGCCGGACTACGCCGAGGCGCACGCCAACCTCGGGATGGCGCTGGCGGCCGCCGGCGACGCCGTCGGGGCCCGCGGCCATGTCAGCGAGGCGCTCCGCCTCGCGCGCGCCTCGAACCAGGCGGAGCTGGCGGAGCGCATCGAAGAGGCCCTCCGGCAGCTCGAAGCGCCCTCCCGCTGAGAGAAGACGGCGCCGCACGCAGAACGGGGCACGCGGCCGGGTGACCGCGTGCCCCGAACCCCGACCGGCGCGGGCCGGTCCGATGCCGCCGTCAGCCTAGAAGTTCAGCCTCCACGACACCTGGACGAGCCGGCCGCCCGGATCCTGGGTGTTGTTGAAGTCGCGGTACGCCCCGGTGACCTGGTAGCTCGTCCAGGCCGTGCCGCCGGTGGTGGTCACACCGAAGAAGTTCGGCCTGTCGAACACGTTCAGCGCCTCGAGGCGCAGCTCGGCGTTGATCTTCCGCGTCAGCCCGATACGCTTGGCGAGGCTCATGTCCCACCGCATGAACATCGGCCCGGTCACGTAGTGGTGGTTCGGCAGCCGGCCGGTCACCCTGCCGTTCTCTCCGCACGCCCCGGCGAACGGCTGCAGGCAGCCGCCCGACCCGATCGGCGCGAAGTAGCGGCCCTGCGGCGCCGCGCCGCTGTAGCCGCTCGCCGTGTTGTAGCTGGTGCTGAAGGCCAGGATCGTGTTGTCGATCACGTCGTCCGGCAGCATGAACACCCGCTTGATCCTGGGGTTCGTCCTGTCGGGGACGATCCGAAGCTTGAACAGCTTCTTCAGGTCGGCATCGGACATGCCGACCAGCCGCACGTTCCCGAAGTCGAGGATCGGCCCGCTCTGGATGCGGCCGGTGCCGTCGAACGTCCACCCGCCGATGATCAGGTTCAGGCCGCGGCTGACGCCGCTCGCGAAGCGCTTGCCCTGCCCGAAGGGCAGCTCCCACACCCAGTTGATCTTGAACGCGTGTCTCGACGAGCCCTCGCTCCGTCCGCGCTCGAGATCCACCCACATCGGGTCCTCGCGGACGGTGATGTTCTGGGTGGACTGCTGGCGCAGGATGTACTGATAGCTGGCCTGGGCGAGCAGGCCGGAGCTCATCCGGCGGCGCAGTTCGATCTGCACCGCGTCGTAGTTGGACTGGAGCGCGTCCTGCTCGCGTCCCGTCACCCACGCGCCTCCGCTCATGCCGGGGTTCATGTAGAAGAAGTTCGCCGGGTATCCCGCGGCGATGCCGTTCGCGCGGTACGTGGCGTCGCTGAAGAACAGGGCCGCCATCGTGCCCGGCAGGGGGTTGGTCGGGGTGTGGTAGCCGAGGTACGTCGTGTTCCCGTACGCGGCCGACGTGTACTCGGCCGGGTTGCCCGCCGTGCTGGCGGGCTTTCCGCTGAAGAACGCCTGGTAGATCGGCAGCGGCGACTGGCCGGGGAGGCCGTTGTACTTGAAGCTGTTCCCGGCCGCCGTGCCCCAGCCGTAGGTCTGGGCGTTGATCTGGCGGTTGGCCTGGGCGCGCTTGAACTCGTCGATGAAGCCGTTCTCGAGGATGTTCAGCTCGTTGATGTTCCGCCCGCCGTCCACCCAGCCGCCCCGGGCGCGCGTCCCGACGTAGCGGATCTCCATGGCCATCGACTTCGTGATGGCGCGCTGGAAGCCGACGTTGAACGAGTGCACCCACGGCGTCGGCGTGTCGGCCGCGAAGGCGTTGATGGAATTGCTGAACGCCACGTTCAGCGGGTAGGACGGGCTCTCGGGGAAGGGCGGCGCCCCGAGGCGGTCGGTCTCCCGGTAGAGAAGCGGCCAGGACTGGCCCGCCGGGATCAGGTTGCCGAGCGTCTGGTTCCGGAAGACCTGTATGCTGCCTCCCGGGTTCGCCGCGAAGATGTTCGACGTCGCCGAGAGCCCTTCACGAGTGTAGGACTTCGAGTAGCCGGCGCGGACAACCGGGTCGTCGCTGAGGATCTTCGACCAGGCGCTGCCCGGCGTGATCGGCACGCGCCACGCGAAGCCGACGCTCGGCGCGAGGTTGTTCCAGTCCGTGTCGAACGGCGCCTCGCCGGCCTTCAGCTCCTTCACCGTGAGCACGCCGGAGCCCGTTCCGGGCGTGCCGCTGTAGAAGTAGTTCGGCTTCCCGCCCGTCGCGCCGGAGATGCCGTACAGCATGTTGTAGTCGGACAGCTGGGTGAAGAACTTGTTGGCCGACGTGAACGGCAGCTGCAGCTGGTAGCGCAGGCCGTAGTTGATCGTGAGGTTCGAGGTGATCTTCCACGAGTCCTGCGCGTAGAACCCGAACTCCTTCTGCTTCACCCAGTACTGCCACGGGCCCATGTACTCGTACTTGCCTGTGTCCGGGTTCAGGAAGGCGGTGTTGTTCAGCGACGTCACGCGGCCCGTCAGCAGCGCGTACAGGTTCCGCGCGTTGCTCAGGTCCGCGCTGCTCGCGCCCGGGAAGTTCGCGGTGTTGAACATCCCCGCCGCCGGATCGTTCGTCGTGTCGAACCCGAGCGCCACGTACGGCACGTAGTACTTGAAGTAGTCGTTGTAGCCGACCTGCGTGAACGCCCCGCCGAACGAGAGCGAGTGCCTGCCCTTGATCCAGTTCAGGGTGTTCTCGATGTTGAGCGCCGGCGAGCTGCGGATCTCGTAGTTGTTCGCGCCGCCGATCATGTACGGCCGGTTGATGAGCGGCATGACGATGTGCCTGCCGCCCGGGAAGTCCCCGGGCGTGATGTTGTCGGAGAAGTGCGTGCCCTTCCAGCCCATGTATCCGACGCGCGCCTCGTTGACCAGGTTCGCGCCGAGCACGGAGCGCCAGTTGAACATGACCGACGGCCGCCACGACGTCTGGTTCCCCTGCATCTTGTAGCCGGGGTAGGCCGGGTCGCGGCTGTTCAGCATGTCGGGCTTCGAGATGAACCGCTGCAGGTACCCCGACACGCCGATGCGGTTCTTCTTCGTCAGGTTCAGGTCGATGCGCCCGGTCGGGTAGATGCGCCGGCCCGTCGACTCGGTCTGGAACGTGAGCGTGTTGGTCACGGAGTTCGAGCCCGCCGTGATGCTCTGGCCGGACAGCGTCGCGTTGATGTCCTCCAGGATCTTCTTCATCGACGGATCGTAGGTCGACGTCTGGCCGTTCGCCGCCGCCAGCGCGAACAGATCGACGCCGCCGGCCGGGCCGCCCACGTACACCATCTTGCCCGCCAGCGACTCGGGCGTGAGGACCGTGCGCGTCCGCGACACGGACTGCGGCTGGCGGAATTCCTCGTAGTTGAAGAAGAAGAACAGCCTGTCCTTGAGGATCGGGCCGCCGACGCGGCCGCCGAACGTGTCGATCCGCGCCTTGTCGTTCGGCAGCGCCGGATAGTTCTGGTGCTGGTTGAACCAGTAGTTGGTGTTCCACTGCGTGCGGCGCATGTAGTGGTAGACGCTGCCCTGGAACGTGTTCGTGCCCGACCGCGTCTGGAACCGCACCTGCACCGCGCCCTGGCCGGAGCTCTCGGCGCCGGGGTTCGCCGTGGACACGGTGACCTCTTCGACGGCGTCGAGGCGCGGGTTGATGTAGGCGAAGAACGCGCTGCTCGTCTGCGACTTCAGCGCCTGGTCCTGCACGTTGAGGCCGTCGATGGTGATGTTCAGGGCTCCTCCCGGCAGGCCCATGATCGTCGAGTAGCGCGGCGCCTGCGTCTGGTTCACGCCCGGCAGCATCGTCACGAAGTCGAGGGTGTTGCGCGTCGTGAGCGGCGCCCGCGAGATCTGCTGCGTCGTCAGCGTCGTGGTGACCGAGGCCGTCTGCGTCTGCACCAGCTCGGTCGCGCCGGTGACGGTCACCGACTCCTGCAGGCTGCCCAGCTCGAGCACGACGGCCTTGACGCTGGCCGGCGTGTTGGCGATGACCTCGATGTCGGGCAGGATGACCGTCTTGAAGCCCGCCAGCGAGACCGTGACCGTGTAGGTGCCGGCGCCGATGGCGGGGATCGCGTAGCGCCCGGCCGAGTCCGTCACCGTCCGGTACTCGGTTGCCGTCGCGTTGTTCTTCGCGACGACGTCGGCGCCGGGAATGAACGCGCCCGAGCTGTCGACGACGGTGCCGACAAGCGTCGAGCTGCCGCCTTGCGCGTAGGCCGGCGCGCCGAGCGCCATCAGCAGCCCGGCGAGGAACAGGATTGAACAGAACCGCCCTCGCACTCGTGTCATGGCTCCTCCCTCCGCCTCGATCGTGCCGGGCAGGCCGGGCACGATCTCCCTGGCCGCCGCGCAGCCCCCGACAGGCTGCGGCGCGGAGACACTTCAGCCCGCTCTACGGGACAGACAACCCGCGACGATTCCGCGCTGGCCAACCACGACGAATCCGCCTATGGGCCAAAGCTGAGCATGGGTTCCGATGGTGTGGGCGCACGGTACGCCATCCCGGCGCCGGAAGTCAAGGCGCGCGAGGAGACGTGTCGGCCGACAAGAAGGCGATTGCAAGCCTCGTACCGGCGCAAGGGGCCGAAGGACCGGCGGCACCGCCGCAGGCGAGACCGGTCGGCGCCGGCCGGATTCAACCGACTCATTCCGCCGGGCGTCCGGCTGGATACCGCCGTCGCGAAGCGCCACCAATGCCGGCGGCGTCCGCCTACCGGTGCTCTCGGAGCCGCTGGCCGGCCTCGCACATGGCAAGCTCCAGCTGGAAGCCCTTCGCGAGCGCGTCGTGCCCCTGCGCGCGCGCGACGGCCACGGCTTCGCGCCCGGCCGCGGCAGCCTCGGCGAAGCGGCCCTGCTCCGCGTAGGCGGCCATCAGCGCTTCCAGCGCCAGCGCGTCCCGCCGGGCCGTCAGGCGCGCGGCGCGCTCGGCCAGCTCGACCGCTTTCACCCCGTCGCGGAAGCGGTCGTCGCGCGCGGTGGCCAGCTGCCACGCCACGCGGCGCAGGACGGCCGGGTTGTCCGGCAGCCGCTCGGCCGCCAGCGCGAAATGCGCCCCCGCGCGCTCGACGTCGCCGCGGGCGGCGTGGGCCTCCCCCAGGAGCGCGTGCGCCTCCGCCAGCCCGGCGTCCAGCGCGAGCGCGCGCTCCAGGCGCGCGATGCCCTCGGCCAGCTTTCCCTGCGCGCACAGCGCCGACCCCAGGTGGAGGTTCGCCTGCGCGCGAGCCATGTCGGAGCCTCTGAGTTCCGCCGCGGCGGCAAGCGCCCGCTCGGCGTCGGCGAACCGCCCCGATGCCAGCAGTTCCGCTCCGTACGCCACGCGGGCCCGGAGGTTGAGCGGCCGCTTCGCGACGGTGTCGCCCATCAAGGCCTCGGTCGAGTGGTAGTCGAGGTTGCGGGCGCGGGTCATCGTGGCGAACAGCAGGGCCACCGCCAGGGCGGCGGCCAGCGTCGAAGCGTCGGCGGCGGAGATCCGGCCCGGCGGCCGCGCTCCTCCCGGCGCGTGCTGGACGCGCGTCAGACGCCCGCGAAAGGACGCGCCCGCGCCGAACGCACGCCCGGCCGCGGCGCGGGCAGCCACCGCGGCCAGCGCGATCACCGCGGCCAGCGGCAGGTACATCCGGTGCTCGCCGGCAACCTCCGTCGGGATGGGCAGGACGCTCGACGACGGCGCGAGAATCAGGAAGAACCACGCGCCGGCGAAACCCGCCGGGTGCCGCCGGACTCCGGCGATCACCGTCGCGGCCAGGAGCGCCGCCAGCACCAGAGCCTGCGGCGCGACCGCGCTGAACGACGGGGCCTTCGCCCACTCGTAGTCGAACACCAGCGGCGCCGGCACTGCGGCCAGCCGCAGGTAGTGCGCGACGACGCCGGCCTGCGTCTGCAGGTACGACCACCAGGTCCAGCCGCCAAGGCCGAATCCGACCGAGCCCGATCTCGGACTGCCCGCGACCAGCGCGGCCAGCAGGGCCCACGTCGCCGCCAGGCCGGCGTAGAGCGCCCGGCGCCGTCGGAGCACGTCGGCCGCCGGCTCGACGCGGCCTGCGCTGGTCCGGCCCGCACCGATGAGCAGGTCCCACAGCGCCACCATCACGGGCGCCGTGACCATCGACTCCTTGCTCCCCATCCCGAGGGCGCACGCGGCCACCGACGCGGCCGCCCACACGGCGCGGAGCGGCCCGGGCCCGGCCGCGCGAATCGCGCAGTAGAGCGTCGCGAGGTAGAACAACCCCATCATCGACTCGACGCGCTGGACGATGTAGGTGACGGCCCCGGTGGCGAGAGGGTGCACGATCCAGACGAGCGCCACGGCGAAGGCGAGGAGCGTCGCCGATTCGCCGACTCGCGCGCGCAGCGCCGGCGCGGCGAACGATCGGCGGGCGACGCCGAACAGGAACAGGCCGGCCGCCAGGTGGACGGCCAGGTTCAGCGCGTGATACCCGCGGATGTTCCGGAGGAACCGCGCCCGCTCCTCCGGGCTGCTCGCGGGCCCCGGAGCGGTCAGCGCGTCGCGGACGTCGGATGGAGCGAGGGCGTAGTTGATCGCGAACGAGAGCGCCGCCACCGGGCGCCCGGCGAGCCCCGTGTCGCGCGGCGCCGACGCGGCCTGGCTCAGCGGCCAGAGCGACCTGACATGCGGGTTGGACGTGATCGAGATCACGTCGTCGAACACCAGCACGCCGGCGAAGCTCGTCGAGTAGGCCCAGGCGCCGGCGGCCACGAGGACGACGGCGCCGAAGGCGACGGCGCACCGACGCCAGCCGCTCGCGGGCGGCGCCGCCGTCGGCGCCGCCGGCGGCGCGGGCGCCCTGCGAACCCGCCCGGCCGCCGCCGCGGCCCGCCCTCGCACGGGATGCCGCCCCGGCGCGTTCCTGCGGCGCATCGTCCCGCCCACGGGCTACGCCTTCCGCGGAAACCGCGGCGAATTGACGAGGCCCATCTTCGCCAGCCTGAAGACGCACGCCGTGGCCAGGCAGCCGAACCCGTAGCGCACGCTCCGCCAGAACGTGATGGACGAGGCGTCCGCCGCGTAGCTGGTCGGGCACGACACCTCGCCGATCGCGTAGCCGAGCCAGGCCGTCTCCGCCAGCACCTCGTTGTCGAACACGAAGTCGTCCGAGTTGGCGTCGAGCGGAAGCTGTTCGAGCAGCCTGCGCGAGAACGCGCGGTATCCGGTGTGGAACTCCGAGACCTTCGTACCGAGCAGCAGGTTGCCCACCAGCGTCAGCGCCCGGTTCGCCACGTACCGCCACGCCGGCATCCCCGACGCGAGCGCGGCCCCGCCGAGGATCCGGGAGCCGAGGACGCAGTCGTACAGCCCGCTGCCCACCAGGTGCGCCATCGCCGGGATGAGCTTCGGGGTGTACTGGTAGTCGGGGTGGACCATGATGACGGTGTCCGCGCCGTGGTCAAGGGCGAGGCGGTAGCAGGTCTTCTGGTTGGCGCCGTAGCCGCGGTTGCTCTCGTGCGCGTGCACGACCGTTTTCGCGAGGCCCCGCGCCAGGTCCAGCGTCGCGTCGTGGCTCGCATCGTCAACCACGATGACGAGGTCCACGACGTCCTGGCCGACGACCTCGCGCCAGGTCTTCTCGAGCGTGCGCGCCGCGTTGTAGGCGGGCATCACCACGACCAGCTTCCTGCCGTTGATCATCGCGGCACCCCGGCGCCGCCCGTCTGGCGGCGCAGGTCGTACTCGGCTCGGCGCGCCTCGGCCGAGTCCGGGCGCAGCCGCACGGCCTCGGCGAAGTGCCGCAGGGCCTCGCCCGAGCGGCCCTGTGCGGCGAGCGCCGCGCCCAGCGACATGTGCGCCTCGAACTCGTCCACGCGCAGCGTGAGCACCGTCGCCCGCGTCCAGAGGGTGACGTTGTCCTTCCAGTATCCCACCTGATGCCGGGCCGCGGCGGCCAGAGCCAGGATCGAAGCCGCCGCGAGCAGGGCCGGCGCCGCGGCGGGAAGGGCCGGCCGTCGCGGGAAGCGGGCGCCGGCTCGCGCGGCCAGCTCGGCGCCGCCCCAGACCACGGCGATGAAGATGCCGATGAGCGGCACGTAGGTGTATCGGTCTGCCCGCGCCTGCAGGCCCACACGCACGAGGCCGGCGACGGGCAGGAGGGTGCCGAGGTACCAGAGCCAGCCGACGGGCACGTACGGGTGGCTTCGGGCCAGCCGCCACGCGGCCAGCGAGATGCCGCCGAGCACGAGGCACGCGCCGGCAGCCTGCCAGGCGGGAACGGACTCCGGGAACGGGTAGATCACGGTCAGGCCGGCCGGCCACAGCATGTCGCGCAGGTAGGCGACGAGCGAGACGACGGCGTTCTCGAGCCGGAGCGCGAAGGGCTCCGAGCTCACGGCGCTGACGGCGCCGCCGCGCTCCTGCACGATCAGCGTGACCGCGCTCGACGCCGCCGCGAGCGCGACGAAGGGGATCTTCTCGCGGACGAGCGGCCAGGCCCCCGTCCGCCCCAGCCTTCCAAGCGGCCACCAGTCGAGGAGCAGCAGCGTGAACGGGAGCGTCACGAGCATCGGCTTGGCCATCAGGCCGAGGGCGAACAGCGCGAGCGCCAGCGCGTACCGGCGCCCGCGCCGGGGCGCTGCCGGCTCGGCCGGCGCCGCGAACCCCGCGTAGGCCCGCAGCGTGAGCAGCCAGAAGAGCGCGCTGAGCACGTCCTTGCGCTCGGCCACCCACGCGACCGACTCGACGCGCAGCGGGTGGACGCCGAAGAGGGCCGCGACAACCGCGCTTCGCCAGACGGCGCCGGTCATCCGGAGGAGCGCGCCGAACAGGAGCAGCGTGTTGAGCGCGTGGAGCAGCACGCTCGTCAGGTGGTGCGGGCCGGGCGCGACGCCGAAGAGCTCCGCGTCCAGCATGTGCGAGAGCCAGGTCAGCGGGTGCCAGTTCGCGGCGTGGCCCGTCGTGAACGCCCACCTGACGCCGTCGAGCGTCAGCCCTCGCAGGACATGAGGGTTCTCGGTGATGTAGGCCGGGTCGTCGAGCTGCACGAAGTCGAAGTGCCGCACGGGGGCGTAGATCGCCAGCACGAGCGCGGCGAGCGCCAGGGCGATGGCGATCGCGGTGGCGCGCGCGCGGCGGCTCGAGGCGCCGGCCTGGAGGCCGTTTTGCGGCCTTCGGCATGTCACCGCCGCACCCCGGGGATCATCTTGCGGCCTTCGGCGGCGGCGTCCGCGCCGCCACCATGTCGAGCGCGCGCCGCGCGGTGTCGTTGCCCGGGTTGATGCGAAGCGCTTCCCGCAGGTGCGCCGTCGCCTCGTCGAACCGGCCGAGGGCGGCAAGCGCCGTGCCGAGGTACTGCTGGGCCGAGTCCGAGCCTGGCTGCAGCCGGGCGGCCTCGGCGAAGTGCCGGGCGGCCTCGTCCAGCCTGTCGGTGGCCGCGAGCGAGAGCGCGAGGCCCGTGTGCGCCTGCGCCAATGCGGGATCGCGCTCGAGCGCGGCGCTGAAGTGGGCGATGGCGTCGGCCGGCCGCCCCTGGCCGTACAGCGCCGCACCGAGGTTGCTCCGGTAGCGCGCCGCGGCCGGGTCGATGGCGATGGCTGCGTGGTAGGCCGCGATGGCCTCGTCCGGCCGGCCCAGCGTCACGAGCGCGACCCCGAGGTTGCCGTGCGCGGCCGCCAGGCGTGGGTTCAGGGCGATCGCCTTGCGGTACTGCTCCACCGCCTCTGCCGTCCGTCCCAGGCGCGCGTACATCAGCCCGAGGTTGTTGAACGCCTCCGGGTAGTCCGGCCCGGACCGTACGGCGCGCGAGAAGTGCTCCAGCGCCTCGCCGGTCCGGCCGGCATCGCTGGCGAGGGCGCCGAGGGAGTTGTGCGCGAAGTAGTTCTGCGGATCGATATCCAGCGCGTGCTGCCAAAGGGCCGCGCTGCTTGTCCAGTAGCCTGTCTGCACGCGCGCGGCGGCAGCGAGCGCTGCGACAAGCGCCACCGCCACGACGGGCACGCCGATGCGAGTCGCGCTCCTCAGCCAGGCCTGGCGCGCGAGGAGCCCGCTGCAGGCAAGATCGCGAGCGCCCCAGGCCAGCATCACGAAGATGCCGACGAGGGGCACGTACGTGTAGCGGTCGGCCATCGCCTGCCGCCCGATCTGGACGAGTCCGGAGACCGGCGCGAGCGTGACGAGGTACCAGAGCCAGCCGGCGAGGAGGTACGGCCGGCGGCGCGCCGCCCCGATCGCGAGTCCGGTCACGGCCGCCAGGAAAAGGGCCGACAAGACGAGGGGAACGGCAGGAAGCGCTGCCGGGTAGGGATAGAAGACGCTGAGATCGGCCGGCCACGCAGCCTTCCAGAGGTAGCGTCCAGCGCTCACGACGGCGTTGCCCGCGCGGCTGGCGAATGGCACGGCCGCCAGGCCGCTCACCGCCCCGCCGCGGTGCTGGACGACGATCGTGATCGCGCTCGACGCGGCGGCCAGCGCGAAAAGCGGGAGTTTCTCGGCCGCCAGGAGCCAGGCCTCCGCGCGAGCGCGGCGCGCGCGGCCGGTCTCATCGAGAACGGGCGCTTCGCCCGTCCCCGCCCGCCGCAGCCTGCCGAGCGGCCACCAGTCGAGAACGAGCAGCACAAGCGGGAGCGTCACCAGCATCGGCTTGGCCATCAGGCCCAGCGCGTAGAAGCCGAGCATGAGCGCGTAGGCGGCGCCCCGCCGGCGCGGCGCCGACCGCGGGCACGACACGTACGACACGTAGGCGTGGGCCGTGAGCAGCCAGAACAGCGTGCTCAGCACGTCCTTGCGCTCGGCGACCCAGGCCACCGACTCCACGTGCAGCGGGTGCGCCGCAAACAGCGCGGCCACGCACGCGCTCGGGCCCGCGCGGCCGGTCAACCGCTTCAGCAGCAGGAACAGCAGGATCGCGTTGGCCGCGTGCAGGAGCACGCTCACCGCGTGGTGCCCGCCGGCGTTCAGGCCGAACAGCCGGACGTCGGCCATGTGCGACAGCCACGTCACCGGGTGCCAGTTGGCGGCGTGGCCGGTCGTGAACGCCCACCTGGCGCCGTCCCACGACAGGCCCCGGGCCACGACCGGGTTCTCGCCGACGTAGATCGGGTCGTCGATCGACACGAAGCCGTGGTGGCGGACGGGCGCGTACACGGCCAGCGCCACAGCGGCGATCGCGAGCGCCAGCCACAGCGTCGTGCAACGTCCCCGGGACGGCGAAGTCGGCGCGGTGTTCATGGCGAACGTGAACCGGGGCACGGGTGCCTGGAGCGGGAGGATAGCACGGCGACTTGGGCTGGGGGCTCGGGATTCCGGGTTCGGAACCACAGAGCATGGTGCCCGCCTTCGCGAATCCGGGAGGCCCGGCAATCAGACACGCGCGCGGGCCGGCGACGGGGCCTATTCTCAGGTCTTCCCGAGGCGGGACAGGAGGCGGACGAAGCCGGCCACTGAGTCGGACGAGTCGCCGAAGAGCAGATCGCGCGCGGACGGCCGGCGGCGCGAGCCCGCGCGTTCGGCGAAGGCCCGCGCGGCGCGCAGCTGTTCCATGGCGAGCGAGACGGGCAGCGCCGGATCCACGCCCTTCTTCTCCTCGGCCGCCGCCGCCAGCTCCGCGATGGTCTTCCTGATCTCCTCCGGATCGACGATGGCGAGCGGCGCGTGGCAGAAGGCGCAGGCGGCGTTGCGCTCGACGTCGACCGGCGCGCCGCAGTTGGCGCAGTTGATCTGCCGGATGTGCGCGCGCAACCGCCGCATCTCGTCGTCGCTGGGCGGCCGGACGAGGTTCTTGGCGCGCAGGAACTGGTAGAAGGTGAGGAACCGCCCGTGCCCCTCCGGGCACCGGGCGTACGTGAAGCGCGTGTTCCGCTGGACGTCGTGCGTTTCGACGAGCGGGCGCGCGCAGCGCGGACACCGGGGCGCCCCGGTCCAGGGCTGGCGCGCCCCGCCGCGGTCCACGGCGAGTTCGGCCAGCAGCTGCAGCGTCGCGCCCGGCGTCATCTGCAGCAGTTCCTGGGCGTCGAACCAGATGCCCTGGCACTGCCGGCAGACATCGAGGGTCAGCCGGCGGCCGTAGAGCCGTTCGAAGGTGGGGGCATCCATGGCCGATCCGCAGGCGGGGCAGTTCACGGGCAGGTCTCCATCGCTTCCTTTCTTGTCGGCCCGTCGCGGCCGGAGGGATAGGAGCCGTGTGCGGGCCCGGCCGGGCGGCGGCCCGCACCCTCGGGTAAGATGGATGCCATGACGCCAAGCCGCATCGCCATTGCCATGGCCGTCGTCGCCGCGATCCTGGTCGGCGCCTCCTGCAGCGCCAAGGCGCAGGGCATCAGCCAGCAGCAGGCCGAGGAGATGCTGAAGGAGCTGCGCGCCATCCGCCAGGCCCTCGAGCGCATCTCGGCGCCTCCGTCGGACCAGGCTGCGGACCAGCGGGTGCGGCTGAAGGATGCGGGCGGCCCCGCCCTCGGCCGCCCCGACGCGCCGCTGACGCTCGTCGAGTTCACGGACCTGCAGTGCCAGTTCTGCAACAGGTTCCAGACCACCGCGTACCAGCAGATCAAGTCGGAGTACATCGACTCCGGGAAGGTGCGCTTCGTGACGAGGGACTTCCCGCTGGACTTCCATCCGTACGCGATGCAGGCGGCCAGGGCCTCGCGGTGCGCCGGCGAACAAGGCAGGTTCTGGGAGATGCGGCAGGCCCTGACGATCGGCTACAACCGGCTCGGCCCCGCGTTCGTCACCGCGACGGCTCAGTCGCTCGCGCTCGACATGACGGCGTTCGACGCCTGCGCGGCCAGCACGCGGCACGACGCCGCCATTGCAAAGGACATCGAGGACGCGCGCTCGATCAACATCGAGGGGACGCCCTCGTTCGTGCTGGGCCGGACCGCGCCGGACGGCCTCGACGGCGTCCTGATTGTCGGCGCCCTGCCATTCTCGGCGTTCGACGCGAAGATCAAGGCGATGCTGGCGGAGACGCGGTAGGCGCGGATGAGCTGCCGGCTCTGAAGGCCCGGCCTCCGTCCTTCGCGTTCCTCGTCGGTTGCGGGAACCCGGCCCCGGCGCGCCGAGGCGGCCGTCGCGCGAGGGTGGCACGCGGGGGCGCTCCGCGTCCGAGCCGAGGGCACGCGGCTACTGCAGGACCTTGCGCAACGTCCTGATCGCGCGGCCGACGGGCTCGCCGTCGACGCTCACAAGCACGCGGACGACCAGATCGCCCGGCGGGAGCGCGCCGATGGGAATGCTGGCCATCGCGACGTGCCGGCTGCCCGAGTCGTCGCGCGAGAGGGCCATCGGGCCGCGCACTCCGGCCGGCGCGTCTGCCGTCGCTGCCAGTTCGAGGTCCGCCGAGAGCGCGCCTGCCGCGCGGCCGTAGATCTCGATGTACGCCACCGCCGAGGCCTCGCCGGAGAACTGGAGCTTTCCGGCGAACCGCCCCTCCTCGAGTACGCCGAGCACCAGCGAACTGAGCGAGACCGCGTCCGCCCCGGCAAGGTCGAGGCGAACCTCGGTGTCCACGGTGCCGGCCGCTCCCGACGTGTCCGTCGCCGCGACGCGCATGCGGTAGGCGCCGCGCTTGGCCACCGTGCCTACAATCGCCGGCACCCGCGCCAGGTCCGACGATTCGGCGGTCGCCTGCACGACGAGCTTGCCGCGATCATCGAAGAAGCCGATTGCGGCGCCGGCGAGCGGCGAGGCCTGGCCGTCCGGCTCGAACATCACCGCCACGCGGACGCGGTCCGCCGACTCGTCCCTGGACGCGAAGGCCGCCGCGCGAAGCGGCAGGCCGCGGAAGACACGGGCGACGCGGAGCATGTCGCGCGGCGACGGCGCCTTGCCGGCGGCGCGCTTCCCCCCGGCCGGGATGAGCACGCCCGGGCGCGCCGTCACCCTCACGCCGGGGCGAACGGTCTCCACGCTGACGCGGTGCGCCTGGCCGTCCCGCTCCGACTGCTCCGGCGCGAAGGTGGCGCGATACCGCGACGAGTGCTCGCGGGCCAGGCGCGACATGGCGTCGGCGTGATCGCCTACGAGCCGGATCATGCGGTTGCCCGTCGAGCCGGCGAGATGCTCGAGGCCGGTGACCGGCCCGAACGACGCCGCCGCTCCCGGCGTGGCCGGGTCGGGCACGTGGACGACGAACATGTCGACGGGCGAGGCCGTGAGATCCACCTCGACGTCGCGGTAGTCCCTGGCCCGCACCTCGCAGAGCCCCGCCGGGGTGGACATCCTGGTCACGCCGTCGGTCATCGGGGGCGTGAGGCCTCCCGAGAAGAACAGCACCGTCAGCGGCGGGCCGCCCGCCGCGTCGCGGAAGATGTTGCTGAGCGATCCGAGGATCGTGCGGGTCCGGCAGGCGGCATCGACGTCCGACTCCTCGCGTTTCGCCCAGCCGGTCACCTTGGCGATTGCGGCCCGGAAGGCCGCCCGATCGGTCGTGGGCCCGAGGTTGACGCCGCCTCGTGGGATTGTGACCACGCCGGCCGCCTCATCGCCGGCGAGGCTCGCCAGGTACTGGCGCGCGGCGTCCTGCAGGCCCGTCTCGGCGCCGGCCGGAACCGACTCGTCGTCCACGATGACGATTGTGTCGCGGCCGCTCCCCGCCGGGACGTTCGTCGCAAACGGTGCCGGCACGCCGGGCTGCGGCGCCTCGCGGCCGCCGGCGCCCGCTTCGACGAGGGTCAGCGAGAGGAGCCGCCTCTCGCGCCCATCAACCTTCAGCGTGACGTGCTCGGGCGCGAGGTCCCGAAGCGGCACGCCGTCGTCGGTGACGGCGCGGAACTCCACCGTAACGGGTGGAGCGGCGGCTTGCTGGGCGAGCGGCGCGGCGGGCAGCGCGGCGAGCAGCGCGGCGAGCAGCGCGGCGAGCAGCGCGGCGGGCGGCGCGGCGAGCCGTTGACGCGCCGGAAGGCGGTTCGGGGCCACCCTCAGAGAGTAAGGGGTCGGGTCTCATTCTGCAAACGACGAATTCTGTAATTCAATTTCGTCGTTTGCAGAATGAGACCCGACCCCTTACGATCTCGTCGAGGTGCTGATGCTGCGAACGGCTCTGGCTGCAGGACTCCTCCTCCACCTGGCGGCAGCGAGCGCGGGGGCGCAGGGGCCTGCCGAGGCCCCATCGGCCGTCCACGCCGTCACCGCGCGCGCCATCCGCGCATCCGAGGCCGGCGCCCTGCGTGTCTTCCTCGACTGCCAGCAGTACACGCCCTGCTACTGGAACTACGTCAAGACGGAGCTGACCTACGTCGACTACGTGAACGTCCGGGAGGCGGCCGACGTGCACATCCTGGTGACGTCGCTCGGGACCGGCGCCGGCGGCCGCGAGTTCACGATGAGGTTCATCGGCCTCGGCGACTTCGCCGGCATGAACGACGAGCTGCTCTACGTCACGCTGCCGACCGACACCGAGGAGCTCGCTCGCCGCGGCTTCGTGCGCATGCTGAAACTCGGCCTGGTGCGCTACCAGCTGCGCGCGGGTCTGGCCGGCCCTCTCGAGGTCACCCACGAGGCGTCCCCGTCGGCGGCGCGGCCCGCCAACGCGGCGCGATCGGGATCGGATCCCTGGGACTACTGGGTCTTCCGCGCGCGGTTCAACGGCCGGCTCGACAGCGAGTCGGCGAGCCGGGACCGCGAGACCGGCGGATCCTTTTCGGCGAACCGGGTGACCGAAGCGTGGAAGCTGAGTCTCTCCGGGTACCAGAACTACAGGGAGGCCCGGTACACGTACAGCGACGGCTCGTCGTACACCAGCGTCCGCCGCAGCTTCGACGTCACCGGCCAGGCCGTCAAGAGCCTCACGCCGCACTGGTCGGCCGGCGCCAAGGCGTTCGTCGCGCAGTCCACGTACGAGAACAAGGACCGCGTGCTCAACGGGACCGCGGCCGTCGAGTTCAACGTGTATCCGTACGCGGAGTCCACGCGGCGTCAGCTCACGTTCCAGTACCTGGTCGCCCTGACGGACCTCGACTACAAGGAGGAGACGGTCTACCAGAAGCTCCGCGAGACGGTCGCGAGCCACACGCTCCGCTCGTCGTTCGACCTCAGGCAGACGTGGGGATCGCTGAGCGCCGACGCGGACTTCTCGCAGTACTTCCACAACCCGTCGCTGCGGCGCCGGTCGCTCGCCGTCGAGGCGGACGTCCGGCTCTTCAAGGGCTTCGCGCTCAGTGTCTTCGCCAGGACCGCCGCCATTCACAACCAAATCTACCTGCCGGCGGGTGACGCCACCGACGAGGAGGTTCTGGCGCGCCAGCGCCAGCTCGCGACCTCCTTCCGGCACACGATCCACGTCGGCGTCAGCTACACCTTCGGCTCCATCTTCAGCAACGTCGTCAACACGCGCCTGTCGAACTTCGTCGGCGGATAGCGCCGGAGCCGGATCCGCGGATTTCCGGATCTGACCCCAGCTCCTGCTCACCGCTTGATCGGGTACGGCGGCGGCGGCGGCACCGGGATCGGCCTGCTCGCCGCGAGCTCCTGCAAGTGCCGCACGGCCGCATCGAGCTGCGCGTCCGCCCCGCCGAAGGTCTCGTGCGGCAGGTTGTCCACGACGATGTCGGGGTCGACGCCGTGGCCTTCGATGAGCCACTGGCCTTCGGGGCCGTAGACGCCCGTCTCGGCGGCCGTCGCGATGCCGCGATCCACGAGGAAGTTGCTCGAGCTCAGCCAGATCTCCCCTCCCCACGTCCGGGTGCCCATCACCGTGCCCAGCCCGAGCCGCCTGAACCCCTCGGCGAACGCCTCGCCGTCGGACGCGGTGTTCTGATCGACCAGCACGACCATGTGGCCGCGGAACGCGAACTGCATGTTCCACGTCGGATGGCCGACGCGCGGCTGCCAGTAGAACCACGCCTTCCGCAGCAGGCGCCCGAGTATCCAGCTGTCGATGTTGCCGCCGCTGTTGTGGCGCACGTCCACGATGAGCCCCGAGCGGTTGAACACGGGGTAGAACTCGCGCATCCACTCGGCCATGTTCGCGCCGCCCATGGCCCGGAGGTGGACGTATCCGATCTCGCCCTTCCCGGCGCGCTCGACGGCGAGCCGCCGCGTGTACTCCCATTCGTCGTAGCGCAGGCCGTCCTCGGCCTGCGCGCTGATCGGCTCGACGACGACGTCTCGCGCGGGGCCGCCGGCCTTCGGCTTCACGCGCAGGAGCACCTGCTTGCCGGCCTGGCCCCGCAGCAGCGCCGACAGATCCCGGACGGTCAGCGCGCTGGTGCCGTTCACCCGCTCGATGAGGTCGCCCTCGACGACCTCGACGCCGGGCCGCGCGAGCGGCGCACGCCGATCGGGGCGATCGGGGTCCGTGGCGATGACCCGGACGACCCTGAAGCCGCCGGCCTTCTCGTCGCGGACGAGCTCCGCCCCGAGCGACGCCGGCCACGCGCCGTCCTCGGCGTCGCGCAGATCGCCGCCGCGCACGAAGATGTGGAGGGCCGAGAGCTCCGAGACCATCTGCGCCAGGACGTCGCTGAGTTCCGCGCGGTCGGTCACCCGATCGACCAGCGGCTCGTACTTCTGCCGCATCGCGGGCCAGTCGAGGCCATGCATGCCGCGGTCGTAGAAGTAGTCGCGCTCGAGGCGCCAGGCTTCGGCGAACATCTGCCGCCACTCGAGGCGCGGATCGAGGCTGAACGTCCAGTCCTTCAGCGGCACGGCCGACTTCGAGAGGTCCGACGGCGCCTTGGCGCCGGCGTCCACCACGTAGTAGGCGCCCCCCTTGCGGATCAGGATCTTCCTGCCGTCGGCCGACAGCTCGTAGCTTTGCGGCTCCTCGATGAACGTCTCCGGCTCGGCCTTCTTGTTGTCGAGCGCGAGCGTCTTCAGCGCCGCTTTGCCGTCGCGGCCCGTCGGGCGCGACACGAAGTAGAGCCGCTTGGCGTCCATTGACAGGCTGCTGTAGTTGCCAGCCGGCACCGGCACCTCGAGCAGACGCGTCTGCAGCCCGTCGGTATCGACGACGACGGGCTGCACCGCGGGTTTGGCCGCGGCCGGCTTAGCCCCTCCGGCCTTGCCGGCCTGCGCGGCCCCGGCGTCTGGCTGCTCCGTCTGCTCGGCCTTGTCGGCGGCCTTCGGCGCGTGCAGTTCATCGTCGGGCTGGAAGGGCGAGCGCTCGCCGCGTTTCAGGGCGACATGGTAAATCTTCGTCGGCCGGTCCCAGTACGGCTCCGGCTGCCGAGAGCCCCACGGGCTGCCGACGAGCGACTCGAAGTTCCGGTCGGACAGGAAGTAGATCCACTTCCCGTCCGGGCTGAAGACCGGGCTGCTGCTGTCGTACCGGTCCGACGTCACCGGGACGCTCCGTCCCGACGCGATCTCGTACAGGTGGATCTGCGTGAGCTGGTTCGCGGCCGGAGCGGTGTACGCCAGCCACATCGAGTCGGGCGACCACTCGAGGTCGTCGAAGCGGCCGTGGGCCGACTCGGCGACTTTCGTCTGCGTCTTCTTCGCGACGTCGAAGATCCAGAGCTGCTGGTCCTTGTCGTGGTGCGCGATGAAGCGGCCGTCCGGTGACGGCAGGCCGTCCCACCGGAGCACCGTGGCATCGCGGCTCAGCTGCGTGGACGGCCCCACGCCGCTTGCCGGGACCTGCCAGAACTCCACCTCGCCGCTCTCGTCCGATAGCGTCAGGACGCTCTTGCCGTCCGGCATGAAGCGGGCGTTGCGGTGGCGGACGAGCTTGTTGCGCGCGGCCTCCACGATGCGGCCCTGTAGCGCGGGGACCACGAACACCTGTCCGCGCGCCGTGATGGCCACGCGGTCGCCGTTCGGAGAGAGGTGCGCGGACGTGATCCAGTCCGCGGTGTTCTTGATCCACCGCTCGCGAAGCTGATCGAAGTCAGACACGAGCGTGATGGGCACGATCCTGTCGATGCCGGAGGCGACGTCGAGGACGCGGATGTCGGCGCCGTGCTGGTAGGCGATCCGGCCGTTCGAGAGCGACGGCGACTGCACGTCGTAGCCGCGGTGCGTCGTGTGCTGCTTCAGGTCCTCGCCGCGCTCGTTCATCGACCAGAGGTTCATCACGCCGTCGCGGTCCGAGGCGAAGTAGACGCGCCCCTTCCAGGCCATCGGGGTCTTGCTGGTGCCGGCGTAGTCCGGCGTGAGCGGGACGGCCTCCTGGCCGGGGCCGTCGAACCGCCAGAGGTTCTGCGCGGTGCCGCCCTTGTAGCGCCGCGTGTGGCTGCCCTGGAACGGGAGGCGCGTGAAAAAGAGGGCGCGGCCGGCCCCGTCGAACGCGCCGTCGGACGCCTGGGCCAGCGGCACGATCGCGCGCGCACCCGTGGCGGGATCGAGGCGGACAAGCTGCGTGTTGGGGAGCGTGGAGTGCCGGCGGGTGGCGAAGAGGATCTCGCCCGATGGCGTCCACGACAGCCAGGAGGGGCGCGCCGCGTCCCACGTCATGCGCTCGGGAACCCCGCCTTCCAGGGGCAGCGTGTAGACTTCGCCGGGCCCCTCGTAGGTGGCCGCGTACGCGACGACTCTTCCGTCGGGCGAGATCGCGGGCCGGCTCTCTTCCTCCGGGTGCGTCGTCAGGCGCTGGGCCACGCCGCCCGCCACGCCCACGCGCCAGAGGTCGCCCTCGGCGACGAAGACGATCGTGTCGCCGTGGATCGCCGGTTGGCGGTAGTAGCCCAGCTGCGGTTTCTGTTGCTGCGCGGCGAGGGGCAGGCATAGGATGATGCAGGCGACGCAGGCGAGTCTCGTGGCGGCTGTGCGCGACATGGTCATCTCCTGAGATGCCGTGGGAACGCGTGTGAGAGCGCATTCTAGCAGCCCGCGTCCGCGCTCCGCTCCGGAGGTCAGCGATGCTCACTCGCTCTGCGATCAGGCGCTGCCCGTCCCTCCGCGCCGTCGCCGCGATCTGCGCCTTCATCGTGACCGCGGCGCCGGCGCCAGCCCAGGGCCCGGCCGCGGCCATCAAGGCCGGCCGGGCGCTCGAGGAGGCCGGCAAGCTGGACCAGGCCATCACGGAGTACGGCAAGGCCATCGCCGCGAGCCCCGCGTCGGCCGAAGGCTGGCTCCGCCGCGGCGTTGCCAGGAACGCGGCAGGTCAGCCCGGGCCGGCGCTGCAGGATCTCGACCGCGCGATTCAGTTCGATCCTTCCAGCGCCGAGGCCCACATGGGCCGGGCGGTCGCGCTCAACGGCCTGCAGCGGTTCAGCGAGGCCGTGTCGGCCGCCACGCGTGCGCTCGAGCTGCGGCCCGGATACGGGGCCGCCTACCAGGCGCGGGGCTTCGCGAAGTTCAGGCTCTCCGATTACCGCGGCGCCGTGGAGGACGAGTCGCAGGCCATCGAGGCCAACCGGAGAGACTGGGGCGCCTACCGGATTCGCGGGATCGCGGAAGTCAACCTGAACCTCCACCGTGAGGCGCTGCGTGACCTGGACAAGGCGATCGATGCCGGGATCGGCGGTGCGGACATGACGCACTACTTCCGCGGGAGGGCACGGCATGCGCTCGGCGACGTGAAGGGCGCGCTCGAGGACGCGAACCGCACGATCGAGCTGAACCCGAGCTATCCTGTCGGCTACCTCGTGCGGGGGGACTACAGGCTGGCCTTCGGCGACCGCGCCGGGGCCGAGGCGGACTATCGGAAGTGCGTTTCGCTCGACCCGCAAGGGAAGCTGGGGCTGTCGTCGCTCGCCAAGCTGACCGCCGGCGCGCCGGGCGGAGCTGCAGCGCCGGCGGCAGCGTCGGCAACGGCGCCTCCAGCCGCACCGGCAATGCCGGCAGCCCGCGCGGCGCCCGCGGCGGCAATTCACTCGGCGCTGCCGCCGCTCGATCCGTCCGAGGTCCCGCCGCTCAGTTCGTACTCGAACGAGGTGAAGCTCCTGGCGGCGTTCCGCGCCAGCCCGACGCCGGAGACGCGGGCCGCGCTCGCCCGGGTACGCGTCGAACACGCTCTGCGCCTCGCCCGGGCAGCTGAGAAGCAGCGGGACGAAAAGACGTTCAGGACGGCGCTTGGCTACGCGGAGTCGGCCGCCGAGCTCGCACCGGACAACCCCGCTGCGTGGCTCCTCCTGGGCAGACTGTACGCGGCCATCGAGAACAACCCGGTCGCCGCCGACCTGGCCGAGCAGGCCTTCCGTGCCGCACTCGAGGTGCGTCCCGGACTGGCCGATGCGCAGCTCGGGCTCGGTCAGATCTGCCTCCGGAAGGGCTCGCTCGACCGCGCCCTGAACGAGCTGGAGCCGGCCGTCGCCGCAGACCCCGCGCTCGCCACGCCGGAGGTGGTTTCGACGATGGGGTGGGCCTACATCTACGACGCCCAGCTCGACCGCGGCATCAGGTTCTTCCGCGGCCTCCTCGCCAGGCAGCCCGGGATCGAGCCCGTGTCAATCGGCCTCGCGGTCCTGCTCCACGAGAACGGCTCGCGGGCAGAAGCCGAGCGCACGTTGACCGCGCTCGCGACCAACGCGGCCGCGGCGGCCGACGCGCGAGGCTACGCGAAAGCGCTCCTCGAGGATTGGGCGAAGGGAGGTGCGCGATGACGCGCCGGATCTCCTGCCTCCCGCTGTCAGTCGCGGCCGCAGTCGTGCTCATGTGGGCCGGCGCGGCTCATCGGAATACCGCCGCGCAGGCGGTGATCCAGGCCGACATCTCGGAACTGCCGAGGCGCGTGGCGGAACTGGAGGCCGCGAAGGCCGCCGAGCGCGCGAAGCTCCAGGCCTCGCGGTCGGGGACCCAGGAGGCGTACCGGGCCATCGACGACAAGTACCTGGGCGAGGCCAGGAAGCTCCACCAGAGCGTCCGCGAGCCGCAACTGCGCGCGCTCGAGCGGGCGTCCGGCGTGCAGCGCGGCACCCTCAGCCAGGGCGCCGCCGGCACCGCGCCCGAGCTGGGCCGAGGCGCCTTCGGGGACGTCGACACCGGGTCGCTCGGCGCACGCCAGTTCGAGGCGGTCCGGCAGGCTGCCCTGAAGGCGGGCTACACCGTTCAAGGGGAGGGCGACTATTTCACCATCAAGGAGCTGGGCACCACCGTGCACCGCGAGCCGACGCTGTACGCGTCGGCGCCCGGCAGTTCGGCGCGACAGGCCGAGATCAGCCGCGGCCTCGGGCACGAGACGTCCTACAACGTGGGCAGCGCGAGAGCCGACGCGAACGTCGCCGCGCTGAAGAACCTCGAGAAGGGTGGGCACACGCTCGACCGGCCCGCCGCGCGGCTCATGGAGTCGCCCGCGGATCTCCAGGAACTCGGGAAGATGACCCAGCGCAACATGGAGGCCGGCGGCGTCCGCAATCAAGCGCTGGAGGCACAGGTCGACATGCTCAAGACCGGCTACTCGCCCGAGGCCGCGGGGATCGTCCGGCCGAACGCCACGGCGGCGGAGAAGGCCGCCACGCTCGGCGAGTTCCAGCAGCAGTGCCGCGACGTGAACGCCCAGTCCGTCCGGAACACGCAGGCGCGGTCCGCCGCGACCATGGAAGGCCTGCAGGCCGCCGCGCGGGCGGCCGAGGCGAAGCTGCAGCAGGCCCGGGCGAGCGGAAATGCGGAGGCGATCTCGTCGGCCCGCGCCGAGGTGCAGGCGGCGAGAACGGAGGCGATCGAGTTCCAGGCTCAGCAGCGCGCGGCCCGCGAAGCCCTGGTCCGGAATAACCCCGAAGGCGCTCGGCTCATGGCCGAAGCGCAGGGCATGAAGGCCGACCTCGTCAACGGGCCCGGCGGCCCGCGCTACCGCACGCCGCAGGGAACGAAAACGCCGAGCCAGCTGGTGGACGCGCTGACGGAGCCGCCGCTTCCCGGGGGCCAGCCCAAGGCGAGCTGGGTGTCGCGCGGCCTGAACGGGGTCGGCGTGACGCTGATGGGATTCGGCATCTACCAGGGCGTCAAGGACGCCCAGGAGCAGGCGGGCCGGGAGGCCGGCGAGCGCGGCGACGGCGCGCTCACGAGCGCGGCGAAACTGGGCGCGTACAGCGTCTGGAACAGCCTCGGTTTCGCATGGGCGGTGCAGTCGGGCCGGGAGGGCCAGGCGCGGTCGATGCAGCAGTACCAGGACGACCTGAAGGCGGGCCGGGTCGATTCGATGTCGTTCACGTCGTTCATGGCCGCGCGGGCGAGGGGCGTCGGAGACGGGCTCTACCAGTTCCTGGGATTCAAGGGCATCGAGACCGCGTACGCGGAGTACGTGAACAGCCGGGCCGAGCAGGCCCTCGCGGCGGCCAACGAGAAGGCCGCAGCCACGGCGCTGGCGCGGGACCAGCAGCGCAACCTGGAGCGGGCGGCAGCGCGTGCCGCGTCCGAGAAGGCGGCGGCGGAAAAGGCCGCAGCCGAACAAGCCGCAGCCCGGAATGCCGCTCAGGAATCCGCGGCCCGCGCGGGGTCCGGCCGCAGCAGCGGTGAAACCGCGGCCGCCGCGAAGCGTCCGGCCCCGAAGCCGGCCTCGCCTCCGCAGCCCAAGAGCGACGATGCCAGCGTGATGCCGAACCTCGTTCGCACCTCGTGGTCGGGGCAGATCACGATGCAGCCCGAAGAGGGCCCGGCCGTCGTGCTTCCGCTCACGGTGGCTATCGACAGCTACAACAAGATCAGCGGCAGTCTCCGTTGGAGCGCATGGTTCGACGAGCAGGAGAACCAGAGGTTGCTCGACCTGAGCGGCTCGTACGACTCCAGGACGGGGGCGCTCACGATGCAGGCCGACAGGGTCTTTACCGAGGAGTCCACCATCACCCAGGTGTTGAGCGTGCCGACCGGCAGCGGCATGGGCACCGAGCAGAAGCGGGTCGAGGTGAAAGAGACCAGGCGCGCGGGCGTCAAGGTGCGGGCTGCAGGCGCGATCGACGGCCCCGATGCCGCACGCGGCAACCTGGAGATCTCGTTGACGAACGAGATCCTCGTTGACGGCGCCAGCCAGGGCGCCGATACGAACGTGTTGCGCGGCACCTGGCGCCTGAATCGCCGGCGCTGAACCGCCGCCGGGTCGTACGAAAGGGGTCGGGTCGATTTACCGCGATCACAGAATTGGCTTACAGATCTGTTGAGTGCGGTAAATCGACCCGACCCCTTTGTGCGCTCGCCGAGGACGCGATGGAATGGGAGGGACGTTATGAGAGACTAATGGGCAGGGCGTCGTAACCTGCGCGCGCCGGCGTTGCGGCCACTCGAGATCAGGATCTCGAACCGGCCGTCTCGATCAACAATGTGCGCGCTCCTGTTTCGTCTGGCGCATGGGTATCCCACTCGTCTCCGTCCTGCTCCTCATAGGGAACGTCACGGCGCATCTGCGCGACCGGGCGGATCGCCTGGTCGAGGCCCCGCGCGAGGAGGGCGTCTGATGCGCGTCCTCTTCGTCGTGCGCGGCTTCCCTCCCGATTCGACCGGCGGGACCGAGATCCACGCGGCCGGCCTCGCCCGCATCCTCTGGCGCCGGGGCCACGACATCACGGTGCTGGCGCGGGAGGCCAGGACGGATCTGGCCGAGCACCACGTAAGGCGCGATCACTACGGGCAGGTCCCGGTCGTCCGCGTGAACAACAACCTCCGCGAGACGACGTCTTTCGAAGAGACGTACCGGAACCCCGCTGTCGACGCCGTGGCCCGCGCGCTGATGGACGACGAGCCGCCGGACGTCGTGCACGTGCATCACCTGACGAGCCTGAGCACGGGCATCGTCGAGGAGTGCGCCCGGCGCGACATCCCGGTGATCGTCACGCTGCACGATTACTGGCTCATGTGCCACCGCGGCCAGCTGCTGGATCTCGACCTGGAGAGGTGCCGGGGCCCGGAGCCCGACCGGTGCGCGGTGTGCGCGGGGCTGGCGGACTCGGCCCGTCCGGCCGTTCACCGAGCGGCCCGGTGGCTGCGGGTGCTGGACGATCACGTGCCCCGGGCGATTGCCGATGCGCGCCGCCGCCTGGCGTCGGGCCTTGCCCGGCGGGCGGTGCCGGAATCCGCCGCCGCGGAGGCGGAGCGCCGGATCTCCCACATGCGGTCGGTGTGCGTTGGCGCCGCCCACTTGCTGGCCCCGTCGAAGGCGCTGCTCGAGCAGTTCGTCGCGTTCGGGTTGCCGCGCGAACGCCTGCAGCTCGTTGAGCTCGGGATCGACACGCGGCCCTTCGCCCGGCTCAAGCGCCAGCCCTCAGAACGGCTGCGCATCGGCTTCGTCGGCAGCCTGCTGCCCTCGAAGGCGCCGCACCTAGCGATCGAGGCGGTCCAGGGCCTGCCGCCGCGGCGCGCCGAGTTGACCGTCGCCGGCAGCCTCGGACCGTATCACGGCGACGCGAGCTATGCGTCCGCGCTCCGGCCGCTCCTCCGCTCGCCGGGCGTCCGCTGGCTCAACGGCGTCGCGCATCACAAGGTTCCGTCCGTCTACGAATCCCTCGACGTCGTGGTCGTGCCGTCGATCTGGCTGGAGAACTCCCTGCTCGTCATCAGGGAGGCGTTCGCGGCCGGCCTGCCGGTTGTCGCGTCGAACCTCGGCGCGATGGCCGAGACGGTCGCGGACGGCCGCAACGGCCTGCTCTTCGAGCCTGGCAGCTCGGCGGACCTGCGGCGCGTGCTGCAGCGCCTGCTCGACGAGCCCGGCCTGCTCGATCGCCTGCGCGAGGGGATTCCGCGCGTCAGGACCATCGACGAGGACGCCGCCTGGACGTCGGCGCTCTACCAGGAGCTGTGGTACGGGCGCCACGGGAGGCCGACGCCGCCGCCCGAGCCGTGATAGCGCGGGGCGGCTGGCGGCGCGCCGGACGGGCCTGCTATAGTCGGCGCTGGTGCGAGGGGCATTGACACGGGCTCAGAGGAGCGTCCCGCCCCGGGACTGGCTGGGCGTTGTCCAGGCGGCGGCGCTGGGCCTGGTGCTGGCTGCATACGCGTTGATCTGTTCGTCGTTGTCGAACAGGGCGCACTCGACCGATTTCATTAGGTTCTTCTCATCGGCGCAGCTGCTGCGCGCCGGCGAGAGCCTCTACACGCCGCCGCGGATCGAGGCCATCGACCAGGCGCGCTCAACCCATGGCGCCGCGAGCCAGACGCTCCATCCGAACCTGAACACGCCGGTGCTGGCGCTGCTGGTCGTGCCCCTCACGTTCGCCGGCCCCGCGCAGGGCTACGCGATCTGGACGGCGCTCTCGCTCGTGGCGGGGCTGTGCGCCTGCGCCCTGGTGTGGCGTGGCCTCCGCCCCCCCGGCCAGGGCGCCTCCGGACTGCTCTGGCTGTGGCTCGCTTTCCTCGTCTACTTCCCCACCTATGCGTCGTTCGTGCTGGGGCAGGTCACGGCCGGCCTGTTCCTGCTGCTCGCCGGCGCGTGGCTGGCGGCGCGGAACGGGCGCGACCGGCTGGCCGGGGTGCTCCTGGGCGCGGCGGTGAGCGTGAAGCTGTTCGCCGCGCTCCTGCTGGTGTGCTTCGTCCTTCAGGGGCGATGGCGCGTCGCGGCCTGGTCCATCGGCGCCGGGCTGTGCGCGGCGCTCGCGACGCTGCCGTTTGCGGGGCTCGCGGCGTGGCGCGAATACTTCGGCGTCATCCGCACGGTCACGTGGTTCGGGAACAGCTGGAACGCCTCCTACGCATCGTTCATCACGCGGATCCTGGGGGGGACGGAGAACGCGCCCCTCGTCGACGCGCCGGCGCTCGGACGCGCGATCGTGGCGCTCTGTTCCGCCGTCACGCTCCTGTGGATGGCGCGGCTCACGAGGCTGGCGTCCGTCGAGGCCAAAGGCGAGACCCCCATGGCTCGAGCTGCGGGCTTCGACCTCGGGTACGGGCTGACGCTGGCGGTCATGCTGCTCGTGTCGCCGCTGGGATGGATGTACTACTTCCCGGTCCTGCTGCTTCCCGGCTATGCGGTCTGGCTGCTGACGCGCGGCGGGCGCATGCGGCTGCTCCGGCTGGGGCTCCTCGCCGCCTGGGGGCTGAGCGCCGTGCCCGCCACGATGGTGCAGGCCATGGATGCCAACGAGCCCATCGGCTGGTTCACGAGCAACAGCCGGTACTTCTACGCCCTCGTCGTGTTCGCGGCTGTCCTGGGCGCCGCAGCCGCGCGCGCGCCCGGGCCGAGGGCGGCGCGGGTGGCTCTCACCGCCGATCCGGCACCAGGCGCCGGGGCTACTGGCTGAGGCGGAGGACGGCGCTCCTGACCCTCTGAAAGGCCGAGTTCAACTCGCTCGCGTTGGCCGCCCAGACGTAGATGCCGGTCGGCTGCGCGGGCTGGTACTTGTCGGAGTCGGTCGTGTTGGCGAGCCGCTTCAGGATGTTCTCGCCCAGTTCGCTCGCGCCGTACCCGCAGCCCGAGACCTCTTGTGACTTCAACGCGCTCCCGAGGCCGATGGTGTAGATCGTGATGGCGGCGTTCCCCGACGCACCGCGCGCGGCGTTGGCGATGTTCTCCACCATGTTCCTGGCGGCCTTGTTGAGGTTGCACCAGGTGTTGGTCCACTTGTAGATCGGGTCGGAACCTGACGCCGTGAGCGTCCGGGCGTTGTTGAAACTCGCGAGGGAGACCGTGCCCGTGTAGTCCGTCACCGGCAGATGGGTCACGCGCGACGCGTTGTTGTAGAGGAGTTTCCCGTCGGTCCCGTCGCGCTGGCTGATGGTGAACCACCAGTACGGGGCGTCGTAGCCGCTGGTCTGGACCGAATACAGCCCGACAGGGTTGGGCGTGACGCCCGCCGGGTTCTTGAGCTTGAACGTCCCCGACACGATATTCGGCGCGCCGTCGCTGAAGAAGACAATCGCGCGAAGCGTCGACCGGAGGGCGACAGGGATGGCATCGAGCTCCGCCTTGGCGATTCTCATCGCCTCTTCCGCGTTGGTCGCTCCGCCCATCGACGTGGCGTTGAGGTCGGCAATCACGCTCGACTTGCTGAAGCCCCGGTTCGCGTCCTTGTTGATCGCCTCGCTCAGCACGGCCCCGGAGGCGAAGGTCACCAGCCCGACCCTGTCGCCCCCGGGTCCATCCTGGAAGCCGTTGATGAAGTTCTTCGCCGCGTCTCTCAGCGCGGGGAAGTCCGACCCCAGCGAGCCCGAGCAGTCGAGAACGAGCATCATGTCCAGCGTCTTGACCGTAGCTTCGGCCGAGGCGCCGACCCGGATCGGCAGCTTGAAGAACAGCCGGCTGAAGAACGTCGGAGCGACCGTCGACGCCGAGACCCGGACAGTCCAGGTGCCCTCGACGTTCGTGATGCTGTCGACGCTGAAGGTGGTGCCGCTCGTCCCGCGGATGCCCGTGGGGAAGTTCGCGGCGAAGAAGCTGTTGGCCGCAGCCCTGGCGTTGGCCCTCCGCGTGGCGTCGTCGGCCCCGATCTTCACGGCTTTTCCCGCGGCCAGGGACGCGGCGTCGACGGCGGAGTTGAGCTTCGCCTTGACGGCATAGGCCATCCCCAGGTCGATGGTCAGCGCGGACAGCGCGAGCAGGGCCACCAGGGTGAGGGCGGTCATGATCAGGACCTGTCCGCCTGAGCGCTTCAGCGTCGGTATGGATGCCATGGCGATTCCTCGGCGGCCTCAACGGGGCGTCAGAAGATCGAGATGGAGCTCAGCGTCGGCTCGTAGCGGCGGCCGAGGAAGATGCTCGTGTACCGATAGTAGACCTCGACAGCGTAGGCCGTCTGGCCCGCGGCAAGCGTTATGCCTCCCAGGTTCTGCGCCGACGGGCTTCGGGGCGGCTTCGGGTTGGCTGCGCTCCTGTTCCACGCGAGCGATCGGGTGATGGCGTTCCGGTTGTTGACCCGCTCGACCTTGTAGATGTACATCATCCCCTTGTTCACCATGTCGAGCGGCTGCGCCGTCTTGCCAATCAGGTCCAGGACGTTCTGGAAATCGATGTCTTCATCGCCGGACAGGTTCTGGTTCGCCCGCGCGATGAGGTTGGCGCCTTCCCGGCTCATGTTCGTGATGACGCTCTGGGCGTGGATGGCCCGCGAGTAGTCGTACACCCCGGACATCAGGATCACGAGCAGCATCAGCGTGATGGCCATCTCGATGAGCGCCTGGCCGCGCTCGTCGGGCGCGCGGCGGATGCGACGGGTGAGGCGTGCTCGCATGGCTACCTCTGCGGCTCGTTGACAACGGTGGCCTTGACCGTGAAGGTGTACCGCCCGTTGGCGAAGAACGGCTTCAGGAACGGCGACATGACCGGCCAGGCGTAAGTGAGGCTCACGGTAATCGGCATCTGCGGCGTGCCGCAGCTGCCGTCGTTGATCGGGACCCCGTTGATGTCGCCGTACGCCCCCAGCGTCTGGCGGCTGATGGTCGGCGTCTTCGTGCCGTTGACGTTCTTGTCGTAGTACCCCATCGACTGCGTCTTGATGTTGGCGATGATGGCCGCGCGGCAATTGGGGCCGGGGTTCACGATGGCCATGCGGGATCCCGCCCTGACGGCATGCTGCATCGTCTGGTTGACGTAGAACATCATGGCGAAGTCGATGATGGCGAACAGGGTCGTGAAAAAGACGACCGCGACCACGGCGAACTCAACCAGCGTCTGTCCGTTGTCTCGCCTGCGCATCGGGCTACCTCGTGGGCGGCACTCCTCCCCGTGGAACTCAAGCAAGAATCCTGCCTGACGCCGCGGCACGCAGCGCGATCCGAGCTGCTATGGCGGCCGGTCGCGAGGCTCGCGGCGAAGGCCGGATCCGTCGTATCAAGTCCTTTGTTTCCATACTCTTATCGGGCGATTCAGCAGCACGGCGTAGACGGCGCATCCAGCCGCAGCGCCCGGCCGCGGGCGGCGTTTCAACATTTGTCCCTTCTACGGCAGACTTGTCTCCGCTCTCTGCCAGAATCCGCGGGGCATCTGCCCCCGGATGCTGCATCCGCTGGAGGCAGACGCCTCCGCGATGCCGCGTCACGGGCCTGGGAAACACCGCGGGCCGGTCCACGGGTCCGGTTGAGTATACGCCCCCTCCGCTCTTGCGAGGACGATGGAGCTGGCGCCCCGGAAGATCGCCACCCACCCGTCGCGCTCGAGCAGGCCGACGACCGGCAGCCGGTGCGGCAGCCAGATGTAGTCGGCCCCCAGCTGCCGCGCGTATTCCGCGTTCGGCGACTTCGAGTAGAACCGCCGGTGCGCCTGCTGCACGGCCTCCGAGTACACGGTTTCGCGCCTGCCGTCGTACGACACGCGCACCCTCGGCGCAAGGTGCCAGATGGCTATCTCGCCGTAGTCGAAATACGTGAGCAATCGTCCGCGTATCGGGTTGTCGCGGAGAAACTGCACCGCTTGCGCCTCGGGCGCCCATTGCTCGTCGGGCCCCGGCAGGGCGAGGGTCACGCAGCCAATCCGTCCCTGGATGGCGGCGGCGATGGCCGCGAGTCCCGCCAGGCAGAGCGCGCCCACGGCGAGGAGGTCGCGCGCCGTCGGCGCGCGCGACAGCGGCAGGCGGGCGGGGCCTCGGCCGGCGAAGCAGGGCGCCAGGAGCAGCACGTTGGTCAGCGCGAAGAAACCGCCGAGCCTGCTCACCCTGAACGCTGCGACGCCGACAAGGATGGCGGGTACGAGCAGGGGCAGTGCGGCGCGCCGGCCCAGATGCCAAGCGATCGCCACGAGCGAGGCGGCCGCCGCCCATGCCGCCAGGAACGCCGCGTCGGCGCTCGCCGGCTGCCACTCGGTGATGTCCGCGCGTCCGAAGCCGACGGTCTCCCACAGAAACCGCCACAAGCCGGTCCCGTACGGTGTCACGAGCGTTCCTGCCAGAGCCAGGATCACCGATCCAGCCGCCCACGCCGGCGGCACGCGGCCGGCGACGGCGGCGCAGGCTCCCCACGCCGCCAGCACGCCAATCCCGACAATCCATCCCCCGTGCGCGTTGGCCCAGGCCGCGAAGAGCAGCGGCATCCAGAGCAGCGCACGGCAGCGGCCGCGCCAGGCCTCGTTCAGCAGCGCGAGCAGCACGACGTAGAGCAGCATCGAGACGAGCTGAGGCCGGACGGTCAGCATCAGGCCGTAGGCGCCCACGGCGCCTGCGACGACCAGGCCCGCGACGGCCGGCGGATGCACGCCGGCCCGCCTGAGGGCGCGCCAGAGGATGGCGAACGCCACGGCGGCGATGACGAGCTTGAGGCCCACCAGCCCGGCGCTTCCCCCGAGCCCGTACGCCGCAGCCATGATCGCTTCCGACAGCCATTCATGGTTGATCCAGGGCCGGTCGCTCGTGAAGGAGTACGGATCGGCGCGCGGGATCGCGCGCGCCGCCAGGATGTCCTGGCCGAAGCGCACGTGCCCCCACAGGTCCGGGTCGGCCGCGGTCCCGGACCACGCGAACGCGAGGACGGCGGCGACCATCACGGCGAGCAGCACACCCGGGAGTCGCGCGGCTTTCACCTGCGGTATCGACATGAGGCTCCATCCTCCTGGGTCGGCGGCTCAGCCGGGGCCGCAGCCTCGGCCCCCATTGCGTCACCATCCCCCGTCGCGCCGTGTCATCGCGCTGGCGCGAAGTACCCCTTGCGGCTGGTGATGCGAATGCCGGCCGAGCGCGCGCGGATCTCGACGCTGCGCCACTTGCCGTCGCGCGCGGAGTTGGTCGACGTGTACCCGACGACGTAGCGGTGGCGGAGGTTCTCGATCACGCGCTGGAACTCCGCGGTGAGATCGGCCTGCTCCTGCGGGAAGTAGGCCTGGCCGCCCGAGAACGTCGCCAGCAGGTTCAGGCGATCCGGATCGATCTTCGTGCCGAGTCCCACGGGGAACATGGTCACGTCCTGGTCCTGCAGCAGGCGGAGCACGCTCTCCCACGTCCTGACGCTGCCCGGCCCGGTGCCTGGGTTGTCCTCGTCGCGGCCGTCGGTGAGGACGACCACCGCGCGCCTGCCCTTGAGGCCTTTGAGCATGAGCAGCGCGTCGCACAGGGCGTCGTAGAGGGCTGTTCCGCCCTCGGCCCGGTAGCCGGCGAGCGTGTCGATGGTGTTCGCGCGGTTCGTCGTGATCGCGTGCGCGAGGTTCACCTTGTCGGCGAAGGTCAGCACGCCCAGGCTGTCCTCGGGACGCAGGGCCTCGACGAAGCTCGCCGCGGCCGCCACCACCTGCTCGCTCGCGCGCCTCATGCTGCCGCTCGAGTCGAGCGCCAGCACGATCGACACCGGGGCGGTCGCCTCCTGGAAGGTCTCAACCTTCTGCTCGACGCCGTCCTCGATCACGACGAGGTCCTCTCTCGAGATCTCGAGGTACCGGCTGTGGGTGTCGAGCGCCGTGAACTCGAGCACGGGGCGCACCGGCGGCGGTTTCGGCGCGAAATAGCCGCTGCGCGCCTTCACCAGGTACTCCTCCGGGTACGTCCGAAGCGTGATGGCGCGCCACGTGCCGTCGCGTTTCTGGTTGCTCGGCGTGTACGTCACCAGGTAGCGCAACTGCGCGTCGCTGGCCAGCACGTCGTACACGCCGGGCAGGTCGATCGGGCGCGCCGGGAAGAACGCCCGGCCGCCGGTGCCGGCGGCAATCGCCTTCAGCTCGTCGTGGCCCTTCAGCGAGATGCCGGCCACGCCGCCGATGCCGACCGTGTACACCGTGACGCCGGCTTCTTTCAGCGCCGCCACCGCCTCCTCGAGCGACGACTCGCTGTGCTCGTCGTACGCGTCGGTGATCAGGACGATGACCCGGCGGCCCTCGATCCCCTCGAAGCGGCCGGCGATGGCGATCATCGAGTCCCTCATGGCGGTCCCGCCCCTGGCGTCGATGGCGGCAACGGCCTCGTTGATGGTCCGCGGATCGTTGGTGGGGCCGGTGATCGCCCGCAGTCGCCGCGAGAACGGCGCCACCAGGACGTGGTCCTTCGGCCGCAGGTACGCCACCAGGCGCGCGGCCGCCGCGCGGACGAAATCCATGTTCCGCCCCATGCTCTGGCTGCTGTCCACGAGCAGGGCGAAGGTGGTGGGCACGGTTTCCTGCGCCACCATGTCGGGCTTCTGGCGCACGCCGTCCTCCTCGAGGACGAACTCGGGCGCGGTCAGGCCCCTGACCATGCGGCCGTTCTTCTCGTACACGCCGGCCTCGACCAGCACGCTCGTGATCTCGGCCAGCTCGGTGATGACGTAGGGCTCGAGGACGATCCGGTCTCTGCCGATGCCGCCGCCGGTGTCTTCGGCCTCGACGAGGATTTCGCGCCGCTGGAACGGGTTGTCGTCGGTCCATTCAACGGCGTACGGCGGGCCGGCGGTCACCGTGCCGACCAGGGCGCCGTCCACCCAGAAGCGCACGGCGCTCACGGACCGGCCCGACTGGGCCCGCACCTGGCCAACGATGCGCACCGTGCCCGGCTCGCCCATGCGGCCGAGCGGCGAGGTGATTCTGACGGAAACGGCGGAAGAGGACTGGGCCCAAGCCGCTACCGGCGCCAGCAGGATCGCGAGCACGCACGGGAGCGCGCTCCGCGGGCGCGCGCGCTCACGCCGGCGCCGCCTGGCCTCCTCGACCTCCACGCGGGATCGGCCGCCTCGGTTGCCGTCATGCGCCGTCATCCATCCACGTCTCAGGCGTACTCCGCCAGCAGCTCCCGGTCGTCCACGAAGTAGCTCTCGCACGCGGCCAGGAGCAGATCCATCGTCAGCGCGCGCGGCCGGCCCCAGTACTCGGCCCGCGCCAGCGCCTGATCGATCAGCGCCGCCGGATGGCACCCCCGCAGGGGGATCATGCGGGGCCGGAAGTACTCCACCAGCAGCCGCTCCGCCAGCGCCCGGTCGAATTCGAGCGACTGCTGCGCGCAGTAGTTGCCGAAGATCTGGATGAAATCCGCGTGCGTGGGGCTCTCGGCGAAGACCTTGTACTGGATGCGTCGGAGAAACGCCTCGTCCACCAGTTCGGCGGGCTTGAGGTTCGTGGCGAAGACCACCAGCACGACGAACGGCAGCTCGAACTTCTGCCCGGTCTGGAGGGTCAGGTAGTCGACGCGGCTCTCGAGCGGCACGATCCAGCGGTTCAGCAGATCGCGCGCGGAGCAGTGCTGCCGGCCGAAATCGTCGATGACGAGCACGCCGCCGTTGGCGAGGGCCTGGAGGGGGGCGCGGTAGAAGCCCGACACGGAGTCGAAGCTCAGGTCGAGGGAGTCGAGCGTCAGTTCCCCTCCCGCCGTGATCGACGGGCGCCGGCACCGCACCCACCGCGCGTCGGGGATGTAGTCGCGATCGAGCGGGCCGGCGTCCTCCTCAGCGGGGCTTTCGGGCAGCGCCTCGTGGTTCACGGGATCGTAGAAGCGGATGATGGCGCCCTCGACGACCAGGGCGTGCGGCACCGCGATCTCCCCGCAGAGCAGGTTCCGGATGCACTGCGAGATCACGGTCTTGCCGTTTCCGGGCGGGCCGTAGACAAACAGCGACCGCCCGGCGCGGATCGCCGGTCCGAGCTGGTCGAGCACGCTGTCGCTCAGCACCAGCGTCCGGAACGCCTCCCGCACGCGCTCCGGCGAGACGTCGTTGACGACGCTCCGGGAGAAACGCTCGAGGTAGCGGCGGTACTGATCGAGCGGCACCGGCGCCACGCCGACGTAGCGGTTGTGCGCGAGGAAGAGCGCCGCGCGCTCGCGTCCGGCGTCGGTAATCCGGTACTTGTAGCCCGCCCCGCCGATCGCCGCCCCGGCGACGACCTCCACGTGGTGCTGCCACTTCAGGTCGTCCAGGCTCGGCTCGAGCACGGGAAACCGGAGGCCCAGGCGCGCGGCCAGCTCCAGGCCGGTCAGCGTGCCCGCCAGGTGCAGCGTCTTCAGCACCAGCTGCGTCAGGAGATCGACGTTCAGTCCCGATTCCGCGACGTCGCGCGGAGCTGCGGGCACCGGCACCGCCGTCATGTCAACGACGCTCATGGGACCTCCCCCATTTCGGGCGCAGCGGGGGCGAAGCGCGCGCGGGCGTGGCCAGGAACGCCCGCGCGCACGCAGGCCATGGCCGGCACGATCTCGCCGGCGCCGGTCGGCGCACTTGCGCGGCTGGCGAGGGCCGCGGCGAGATCAACCGGGTACCGCTCCGCCGTCCTGGCGCCGCCGGGCGCCGCCGGGGCCGAGGGCCGGATGCGCGTGCGCAGATGCTCGGCGCCGCGCCCGGCCAGCATCGTCTCCGAAAGCAGGCCGAGACACGCCTGCTTCACCTGAAGGACGCCCTGGGCAAGGCGCCCGCCCTGCTACTTGCCGGAGGACTCGCCCCGGAGCCGCGCGCGGCGTCGGCCAATGTAGAGGACCAGCACCACCGCTGCCACGGCCAAGAGGATCCACTCCGTCATCGGTCTGCACTCCTTCCGCCGGGAACACCGGCTGCTTGTCGCCAATCGCGCGCCCTAGTCGGGGAAGTTCCGGAGGAACTGAATCACCGCCGGGCCGAGCACCACCACGTACAGCGCGGGAAACAGGAAGAACACGAGGGGGAACACCAGCTTGACGCCCACCTTCGCGGCCATCTCCTCGGCGGCCTGCCGCCGCTTCAGGCGCATGTCGTCGGCCATGGTCCGCAGGGTCTGCGCCACGCTCGTGCCGAAGCGGTCCGTCTGGACGAGCATCGCGACCAGGGCCCTGACGTCCTCCACCCTGGTCCGCTGGGCGAGGTTCCTGAACGCCTCGAGCCGGGCCATGCCGGCGCGCGTTTCCGTGCTGAGAATACGAAGCTCTTCCGCGAGCGCCGGATAGGCGATGCCCAGTTCCTCGCTGGCCTTGATTACCGCCTGGTCGAGGCTGCTGCCGGCTTCCAGGCACACGATGAGGAGGTCGAGCAGGTCCGGCAGGCCGTTGCGGATCTGCTTCCGGCGGGCGCCGATCATGGAGTCGAGGACGAACCCGGGCGCGATGTAGCCGAGGGCGCCTGCGAAGAGCGCCGCGACCCAGCCCGCGCGGTCGCTCAGTCCCAAGAACGAGAAGACGCCCACGACGGCCAGCACCGGCAGCGCGATCTCGGCGCCCCCGAAGGCGACGGCCGCGAGCGGCGACTTGATGCCGGCGGCGGCGAGGCGTTGCTCCAGGCCCGACATGTCCTGCGCGGACTTCGGCAGGAGCCTGGACCAGCGGGCGAGCTTGGGATCCCGCTCTGACGTGAGCGGCCCTTGCAGCAGGACCTCGGTCCTGGCCCGCGACGGCAGGATCGCGTCGAGGCGGCGCTGCGCGGCGGACTGCTTCGACAGGATCGCGGACGCCGCCAGGCCCGCGAGCAGGGCCACGGACACGAACACGGCGCCGAGCGCGACAGCGAATTCTACGGGCATTGCGGCCCTCGCCCTTCGTGCGTGCGCGCCCCGGGACTGCGTCCGCCGTCTCCAGCCTGCTTGAGCCGGAGCGAGGGCCCCCAGCCGGCGCGAGTTCCGGGGCTAGTAGTCGACATTGACGATCTTCCTGATGACCAGCGCGCCGACGACCTGGAAGACGACGGCTCCCACGATCATCTGGATCCCGAGCCGTTCGTCGAGCATCGCGGCGAAGTGTTTCGGGTTGATGATGCTGAAGACGACGGCGAGCGCCGGAGGCAGCCCCATCAGGATCCACCCGGTGACCCGGCCGTGGGCGCTCCTGACCTGCACCTGGCGCTTGACCATGAAGCGGTCGCGGATGACGGAGGCGAGGTTGGTGAGGACCTCCGTGAGATTGCCCCCGGACTCGCGCTGCGTCAGGATGGCCGTCACGAAGAACTTGGCCGCGAGCAGCGGGACCCGCTCGCCGAACGAGCGCAGGGCCTCGGGGAGCGGCATGCCGAAGTTCTGCTGGTCGTGCAGCAGCTTGAATTCGGCGGCGATCGGCTCCGGCAGCTCGTCGGCCACCATGCCGAGGGCGGCGGCGAAGGTGTGGCCGGCGCGCAGCGCGCGGGTCATGAGGTCGAGCGCCTCGGGAAACAGCTCCTCGAATCGGCGCACGCGCCGCGCGCCCTTGTACCGCAGGAACAGCACCGGCGCGGCGGCCAGGCACGCGCCCAGCACGAGCCCGACCTGCAGCGAGCCCGACCAGGTCTGGCCGACCAGCAGGCCCAGCATGAAGAGGCATCCTGCCGACAGCAGCACGACGCCGACGGTCGTCTTGAGGCCCGACTGATCGATCAGCCGGACGATCGGGCCCGTGAGGTTCATGCGGCGCGCGAGCAGCTGCTCGAGGGCCGGCAGGCTGCTCAGGCGCCGGGCCTCGCTCTGCACGCTGGACGAGACGCGGGCGCCCGCCTTCGCCGCGCCCAGGCGCCGGCGGAGCGCCAGCTCGGCTGCCCGAGCGGGGCGCTCGATCAGCGCCCAATAGGTCCCGAGCACGATCACGACGACGAGTGCGAACGTCAGCGCGGCAAACGCCACCACAGCCCTCCGGGGTCAGGTGATGTTCTTCACGTGCTCGAACATGTCCGCCGGCAGGACGTGGCCGGCGGTCGTCAGGCGCTCGCTCATCTTGGGCCTGATGCCGGTGGCCCGGAACCTGCCGCAGACCCTTCCCTGCTGGTTGATCCCCAGGCGCTCGAAGACGAAGATGTCCTGCATCGAGATCACCTCGCCCTCCATGCCGGTGAGCTCGGTGACCGATGTCACCTTGCGGGTGCCGTCGGCCATGCGGCTCATGTGCACGACGAGGTTCACGGCCGAGGCCACCTGCTGGCGGATCGCCCGCTCGGGGATGTTCAGGTTGGCCATGGCGACCATGGTGTCGAGGCGGTACAGCGCGTCGCGGGCGCTGTTGGCGTGGATGGTGGTCAGGCTGCCGTCGTGGCCGGTGTTCATGGCCTGCAGCATGTCCAGCGCTTCATCGCCGCGCACCTCGCCCACGATGATGCGGTCCGGCCGCATGCGGAGGGCGTTGATCACCAGTTGCCGCTGCCTGATCGCGCCTTTGCCCTCGATGTTGGGCGGCCGCGTCTCGAGGCGCACCACGTGGCGCTGCCGCAGGACGAGCTCGGCGGCGTCTTCGACGGTGACGATACGCTCCCTGTCCGAGATGAAGCCGGAGAGCACGTTGAGCAGCGTCGTTTTCCCCGCGCCCGTGCCGCCCGAGACGATGACGTTGGTCCGGCAGGCGACGGCGGCGCGGATGAAGTCCAGCATCGGCTGGGTCAGCGAGTCGCGCTCCACGAGGTCCTGGGCGCCGAGGCGATCGGTGCGGAACCGCCGGATCGACAGCGCGGGGCCGTCCAGCGCCAGCGGCGGGATGATGGCGTTCACGCGGGAGCCGTCCGCGAGCCTCGCGTCCACCATGGGGCTCGATTCGTCGATGCGGCGGCCCACCGAGCTGACAATGCGCTCGATGATCCGCATCAGGTGCTGGTCGTCCTTGAACACCACGTCGACCGGCTCCAGCACGCCGTGGCGCTCGACGTACACCTGGTCGAACCGGTTCACGAGGATGTCCGACACCTCCTGGTCCGCGAACAGCTCCTCGAGCGGGCCCAGGCCGAACAGCTCGTTGAGGACGTCGCCGATGAGCGACTGCCGCTCGAAGAGGCTGAGGGGGACCTGATCGCTCTCGGCGTCCAGCATCCCCATGATGACGCCGCGGATCTCGGGCTCGGCTTCGTTCCGGCTGACCCTGGTGAGCCGCTCCAGATTGAGGCGGCTCAGCAGCCCCTGGTGCACCCGGCTTTTCAGCTCCTGGTACTGCGGGTGGCGCGTATCGACGCGGGGCACCGCGGGTGGGACAGGTGTCATGGTCTGCCTCTGTCGGCGCTCACGAGCGGCCCGTCAGGCGGCCGAAGATGCTCCGGCCGCCCCTCTGCGGCTCCTCGGCCGGCAGGTCCGCCAGTTCGCGCGCAAGCTCCTTGAGCGCCCCGGCGAGGCCTGTCTGATCGCTCAGCGCGAGCGGCCGTCCCGTATTGAGGGCTTCAAGCGCCACGCGGTAGTCGGACGGCAGGAGGTGGCGGATCTTCGAGCCGACCACGCGCTCGATGTCCTCCTGGCCGATGCCGGCGTTCGGATCGTACCGGCTGATGGCCAGCACGACGCGGTCCTTGCCGTAGCGCCTGTTCAGGGTCTCGGCCATCCGGCTCGCGCCCCGCACGGTGGCCAGCTCCTGGTTGGCGATCACCAGGATCTTCTTCACCGGGTCGAGGCCGTCAAGCACGGCAGGGTCCGTGCGGCACAGATCCAGCACCACGTAGCGGTAGTGGCGGGCGGCGGAGTCGACGAGCGCGCGCACCCGGCCGGCGTCCACCAGCAGGCCCAGGGCGCGATCGGGCGAGGCCAGCAGCTCCGGGCCCGCCTTCGTCTTGACGCAGAGGCTCTTCAGGAACGCGGCGTCGAGCCGGTGCGTGTTCTCCAGCGCATCGGCGACCGAGAACCTCGGCTCGGCGGCCAGGTAGATGGCGGCATCGCCGTACGCCAGGTGCAGGTCCACCAGCAGCACGCTGCCCGCCCGCAGGCGGGACAGCTCGGTGGCCACGTTGACGGCGGCCGTCGTCGTGCCCACACCGCCCTTCGCGCCGAGGAACGCGAACACGTCACCCACCGGCCCGGCGTCCCGGGACGCGGCGATGCGGCCGAGCGCGGCGTCGAGATCGTCCCCCGCGAGGGGATCCTGCAGGCACTCGCTGACGCCGGCCCGCATCGCCTCGAGCATGAGGGCCGGGTCGAGCGCCGACACCAGCAGCAGAATCGGGACCGCCGGGTGCTGCCGGCGGAACGCGTCCAGGCCGGCGGGGAGCGTCCGCTGCGCCTCCCCCCGCAAGTCGAGCATGACGACGTCGGCCACCGCCGACGCCTGCTGCGCTTTGGCCGAGAGGTCCCGCTCGCTCCACGTCAGGACGGTCAGGCCCCTCGCGCGCAGCAGTTGCTCGACTTGCCGGTCCCCGGCTCCGACAAACGCGATGTGCCGCTGCAACGCTCTTCTACTCCCTCGGTCCCTTCTTGATCACGGTCGCCGGCGGGAGGGCGGGCGCGTCGGCCGGCCCGCCTCCGCCCTCTAGCGGCAATCCTACACCCGGACTCCTCAGGAAGCGGGCCGGCATCGTCGGAAGGGCCGGGACCTCGTCGGGATCGAGCGGCCGGACCAGCTGCGGGGTGATGAGCACCATCAGCTCGGTCTGCTCCTTGCTGTCCGCCCTGCTCCTGAACAGGTTGCCGATGATCGGGATGCTGCCGAGAATCGGGATCTTCGACGCGTTGTCCTGCGTCATGTTCTGCAGCAGGCCCGCGATGGCGAACGACTGCCCGTCGCGCAGCTCGACGTCGGTTTCCGCGCGGCGCGTGATGAGCGAGGGGATCCGGAATCCCTGCAGCGTGATGCCGTTGTTGAAGTCCAGGCTGCTCACTTCCGGCTTGACCTTGAGGCGGATCATGTCGCCCGCAATCGTGGGCGTGAAGGTCAGCCGCACGCCGAACTCCTTCCACTCGATCGTCACCGCGTTGGTCAGGCCCTGCACGACGGGAACGGGGAACTCGCCGCCGGCCAGAAAGCTGGCCTCCTGCCCGTTGTACGCGATGAGGTTCGGCTCGGCCAGGCTCTGGAAGTAGCCGTGGGTCTGGAGGGCCTTGATCACGGCGCCGATGTTGTACTTCGTGTTGAGGACGAAGAGGTTCAGGAAGTCGCTGAAGGTGGTGGTAGCCCCGTCGAAGACGGGCGCGCTGAACTGCTGGGTCGCGATGCGCGCGGCATAGTCGTTCTGCGAGTTGGCGCCCATGAACCAGCTCGCGCCGAGCTCCTGGACGGCCCGCCGGTTCACCTCCGCGAAGCGCACCTGCAGCATCACCTGCTGGCTGCCTGGCGGGCCGGGAAGCTGCAGCAGGTTGATCACCTTCACCTTCGATGCGCTCGCCTGGGCGATCTCGCCGGCCCTGAGCATCACGCTGGTGCTCGAGACGCGGCCCGAGAGAATCAGCGCCTCCTCGTTGAGCGTCGCGTTGATGTCCTCTCCGGGGAACAGCGCCTGCAGTCTCTGCTGCAGCGTGCTCACGCCCAGCTCGACGACGACGTCGTACTGCGCGCGGCGTGCGGCGCCCCAGATGATCAGGCTCACCGTGCCGGCGCTCTTGCCGTCAATCAGCACCTCGCGCGGCTGGACGACGACCGCGTCGGCCACGGCCGGGTTGGTCACCGCGATGCGGGTGATGTCGAAGTCCGTCGAGAGCACCGTCGAGCGGCCGGCGGCCAGTACCACGCGCTCGATGTCCGCCGCGGGAGCCGGCGCGGTCGGCGCCTGCGCGCCGGCGACGCCGGCGGCGAGGCACAACGCGGCGAGCGGCGCGAAGAGCCTGTGAGCGATCACTTCTTCACCTCCTCCGTCGTGCGTTTCGCGCCTCGAATCGCCTCCACCGTATAGGGAGGCGGCGGAGGCGGCGGAGGCGGCGGGGGCGGGGCCGCCACGACCATCCTCCGGCCCGCGAACGACGCCTCGACGGGCGGAGGCGAAGGCGGCCCGACCAGCGAGGCCAGGCGCACGCCGGCGGTCGTCGTCGGCGCGATGTCGAGAGGGTTCCGGAGCACGAGGAGAATCTGGCCTTCGCCCGACGCAAGCGTCACGCGTTCGGCGTCCTCGGGCGTGGTGAGCAGCGTCACCACGGTCGTGGGAATGGGCTTGCCGTCCTTGGCTTCCTCCTGGTCGACGCGCGTGCCGGCCGCCAGCACCTGGAGGTTGCTGACCACCGTGCGGGTGATCGACGAGTCGCCCGCGTTGACGGTGGCCACCACATCCACGCGCGATCCGGGGACGACGAAGCCCGCCACGCCGATGACATCGTTCACCCTCACCGAGACCGCGCGCATGCCCAGAGGAATCGTGGGCGCCAGGCCGGCGCCCGCTTCCCGCGGCGCCAGCTTCGCGGTCGTGACCGGTTCGTTCTCGAGGACCGCCGCGAGCAGGCCGCGCCCGGCGACATCGTCGATGGCGGCAAATGCGCCCGCCACCATGCTCTTCGACGGCCAGGCCGCCAGCTTCACGTCACCCGGGCCGATCAGCGCTCCGACCGGCAGCGCCTTCGCGGCCACGACCACGGGCTGACTGGCCACCTCGACCTCGCGGGCGGGGATGCGCTGGATGCCCTGGTACACCGCGTAGCTGGCGATTCCCGCCATCGCGATCGCCACGAGCAGCACGAGCAGGACGCGGACACCCCGGTTCATACGCCACTCCTCACGTCAGTCAGCCGGCGCGACCGCGTACATGGCGGAGGCCGCCTCGCGGGCGGCCGGTCCGGATGGTGCGCGATCTCCTAGCTCATCCACAACGTCACCAGCGCGCCTGCCGCGAGCGGCAGCGCGTAAGGCAGCCTCGGGCTCGCGGTGTCCCGGAGGGTCAGGCCCTCGACCGGCTGCACGCCGGCAATGCTCCACACGCGAAGAATCTTCCCGACGTTCCTCATGGCCGTCGACGCGTAGCCCCGGGAGAGCGCCACAACCAGGGCCATGACGCCGCCCGCGACGGCCCCGTAGAGCGCCGTCCAGAGGGCCCCTGCCGGGCCCAGCCACGCGCCGATGGCCGCCAGCAGTTTCACGTCACCGGCCGCCATGCCCCCGAGCGCAAACAGCGGAAAGAACAAGGCCGCTCCCACCGCCCAGCCGGACGCCGCCAGCAACAGGCCGGGCCACCCGCTCATTGCCGCGTGCATCGCGACGGCAACAACCGCCGCCCCGAGCGTGAGCGCGTTCGGGATGCGCCGGTTCTTCAGGTCGCCAACCACCGCCGCGCTCACCACGGCGATGACCGCAACAGCGGAGACGGGCGGCGGCCAGGTCATGGGCGACATGCAGCGAAGTCGAGTCGAGCACCCGGCGGGGGCCACCCCGCCGGGTGCCTGTCACTCGAACAGCGTATCTCTAGGTCAGCTGCGCCTGCACGTTGCCGAAGTAGACCTGCACACGGTCGCCGACTGCGCGAACCGCCGCGATGGCGATGATCGAGATGAACGCCGCGAGCAGCGCGTACTCGATGATGTCCTGGCCTTCCTCGTCACGGATGAAACGCCGAATCAGGTTCTTCATGGTTGCCTCTCGTCTTTTCGGTTCTCTCAGTAGCGAACAATAGTCTCTCCCGGGGCGCACGCCCCGGGTGTGCACGGCGGCCCAGCCTAAGGGCCGTTGTCCGAGTGGGCCGGCGGCGCCCGGCACTCGCACCTGCCACCCGCGCCGTCCGTCCGGACACCGACGGGCAGTGGCTCTCCCGCATCAGGATGGGCGTGGCCAACGCCCCGTCCGTCGCCGACAATCCTCGCCACGGCGGCCCGAAGGCTCCTGCGCCCGAACCGCCGCGTTCTCAGCAATTCCGCCCCCACGTTGAACGCCGCGCCGGCGCCAGCGACCTGCTGGCACCTGGCCACCCTCACGTCGTCCGCATGCACGAGCCCTGCCAGCGGCACGGCCAGGAGACCGCTGGTGCCTGCCGTGAGGCGCCGATCGCTCTTCAGCAGGCACCCGCCGGAACTCACCTCGACGAGACGAACCGGCACGGAGCGGACCAGCGTCCCCACCGGAATCGCGCTCGCCTGCGAGGGGCCGCGGCTGCGTTCGACGCTCACGGCTCGCTCGCCACCGGGCCGGCGCAGTCGGCCGCGGCCTCCAGAATCGCAAGGCGGCACCGGTGAAGGATGGCCCCCTCGTCCGTGACCGCCGGGCGGCACTCGGCAACCTGCACATGCAAGCGGCGGCCGATCGGCCCCGGCACTTCGAGCGTCAGGCGCTCGTTGCAGGCGCAGGGTTCCGACGCCAGGACCACGACGTCGCTGCCGCTCCACTTCTCGATCGTGACCTCCTCGCGCACGCGCAGGTGGCCCTCCACCGGTTGCGCGAGCAGGTACCTCGAGTGTCTCCGACGTCCCAGCATACTCAGTCCCGGGCTACCTAATGACGCTGACACACCACTAGCAATTTGGATACCCGGCAAGAACACCGTCGTGAAGGGAAAACCGCACTAGATCTTGTGGTTTTGCCCGAACGAGCCTCAAAAAGTCAGGCCGCTGCCAGAACTTTCGGCGTGACTGGGAAGAGATATTAGCCTCTCGCCAGGTCACTGCGCGGCAAGGACATTCGGGGCTCAGTTCGCCGGGAGCCGCAGCCGCAGCCGGTACGGGACGGGCTGGCCGCCCCTTGTCGCCGGCCTGAACTGCCATGCTTTCACCGCGCTCAGCATCATCGCCTGGCGCGCTCCGGCCCCGGCGGAGACGAGCCTCACCGAACTGACGTCGCCTGCGGCCGACACGACGATCTCCACCTCCGGCAACTCCTCGGTCCTCATGCCGGGAGGCGGACCCGCCGGGAGAGTGGGCCGCACCAGCACCGGCGGCACGACGAGCGGGTCCGACGCCGTGTAGACGACCGCCGATGCAGGCAGCGCAGCGCCCGACGACGGATCGCCGGCGCCCGCCTCTGCAGCCCGATGCGGAACCGACGCGGACGGTGGGGCTGCGGCTGTCGGAGCTACAGGAACTGGAGCCGGCGCGCCCTCTGGAACCCCCGGTTCCCCTGGAGCCTGGACGGCGGCCGGAAGCCGGGCGTCGGCCTCGGCTGGGCCGAGGGGCGGCGTCGCGACCGCGGCTTCGGCAGGCGCAGGCGCGGGACTGCTCGCCCGGATGTCCGGCAGCCTCCTCGGCGGCCGCTTGTTCAGCCCGAGCCTCCACTTCAAGACCCGAACCTGCTCACTCGCCTTCGCGGCGACGAAGCGGCCCGCGTTCGAGGCCGCCCGCGACAGGTCGGATACGGCCAGCCGCATCCGCTGGCCGTCAGGCCTTGGCGCCGCCCGGACGGCGAGGGCGACGGCAATGGCAAGCGAGGCGACGGCCACGGAGATCCAGAGCTCCCGGCTCCTCCACCATCGCCAGCGCCACCTGGGCTGCGACGGTTCGAGCAGCGGCGTCGGGACGGCGGCAAGCCCCTTCGACGGCGCCGTCTGAGCGCGGTAGCGCTCGTAGACGCCCTGGATGATCGCTCGACGGTCGGGCCGCTCGAAGAACTCCAGTTCCTTGTGGAGATCGGGCAGGTTCCCCAGCTTCGGCCGAGGCGACAGCTCCTCGAGCGCCAGCAGCTTCAACTGCACCGGCAGCTCGGCTTCGGGCGTCAGGGCCAGCAGGACGAGGCTCGCCCGGTGGACGGGGGAGTGCCCGGCCGGGCCTTCGGCGAGCAGCTCCACTTCGCCGGTCGGCGTGATCGCCACGTGCCGCAGTTCGGGCACGCGAAGGTCGTGAGCCGGTCCGCGGGCCAGGACCACCGCGCACAACTCCTGCACGATCGCGACGCTCTCGAACCAGGTGCGCGGGACGGCGTGCGCGATCAAATCGGCGAGCGTCACGCGCCCGGGACGGCCCGTGGTCCTCGTTTTGGCGCGGGCGACCGGCCCGGCCGTCGTCCGGGCCGCCGACGCGGGCAAGGCATCCTGCTCCGCCGCGGGGGCGCGCGCGCCGCCAATCTCGCGCACGGCGACCACTTCGCCCGGCACGACTTCAGTGCGCTCGAGGAACCCGGCCGCCGCCTCGATGACGGCGTGGGCGCGCCAGGCCCAGGCGATGCGCCAGGGCGGCAGGTTCGAGCGCGTCTTCAACACCGTCCCGTTCCGCGCGACGAAGATCACGTCAATCGGGAAGCGCATCGAGATGGTGTGGATCGCGCTGCACGGCGCCAGGACGAGCACCGCATCCGGCGGCAGCGCGTCGCGGCCGAGCAGCCCCCGTCTGCGGGACGCCGAGTCGAAAGCCGGCTCGACGCGCGCCGCCAGCCGCGAGCCGCTGAGGGCGTTCACGAGTTCGCACTGGCCGGGGCCTCTCCCGATCAGGGGGCCGAGGAAGGTTCGCTTGCTCATAGGCCGCTTCCCGTCGGGTGAGCCGCCCCGCCGCCTTTCGGAGGACCGGCCTCCCGCGCAACACGATCCTTTACGACCGCCCCATCCGCTGCCGCGGGGGTCCGGAACTCGCGGAAGTCCACGACGCAGCCGTGGGTGCCAAGGAAGTTCAAGAAGCGCTTGTAATCGGCGTCCGGCATGCCGAACAGCCGCACGACCGCCCGGTAGTTGCCCCGGGTGGCGGCCAGGCCCCTGCGGACGAGCTCGCGCAGGTCGTGCCGGGTCAGGTCCCGATCGAGAAAGAGGGGGTGGATGTGGTCCCAGAACGAAAAGGACCCGTCGGTAAGCGCCTTGAACAGCTCGTCGGCCCGCTGCCGGCGCCTCTCCCTGGCGGGAAACACCCGCTCGGTCCTGCCGGGCAGCAGGCGCACCGGCAGGTCCTCGATGCCGACAGTGTCCGCGGCGGACATCCAGATGAGGCGCTCGATGACGTTCTGCAGCTCGCGGACGTTGCCGGGCCAGCGGTACCGCTCGAGGGCTCGGATCGCCTCGTCGGTCAGCGTGATCCTCCGCTCGGCCCGAGCGAGCTGGTGTTCGACGAGGGCGCGTATGTCCTCGGGCCGCTCCCGGAGCGCGGGCACGCGGATGTGCACGACGTCGAGGCGGTACATCAGGTCCTCGCGGAAGTGACCCGCCGCGACCGCGGTGGCCAGGTCCTTGTTCGTGGCCGCGATGACGCGCACGTCGACCTGCGTCTTCACCAGGTCGGACCCGACGGGCTGGATCTCCCCGTTCTCGAGGAACCGCAGGAGCATCGCCTGCATCCGCAGGCTCATCTCCGCGACCTCGTCCAGGAAGACCGTGCCGTTGTGCGCCTGCTGGAGGATGCCCGCTTTGTCCCTGTAGGCGTCGGTGAACGCGCCCTTGACGTGGCCGAATATCTGCGACTCGAGCAGGGTCTCCGGCACCCCCGCACAGTTCACCGCGATGTAGGGCTGCGCCGCCCGGCTCGAGTGGAAGTGGATCAGGCGGGCCACGAGGTCCTTGCCGACGCCGCTCTCGCCGGTAATGAGAACCTTGGCATCGCCGGCGGCCACGCGCTCGGCCAGCTCGCAGATGGCGAGCAACGCCGCGCTCCGGCCGATGATGAGCGGCCTGGCAGGCGCCAGAGGCGCCTCCTGGGCAGGGCGCAAGGCCCGGCTCGGCAGCATGGGATGTCCCAAGTGGAGGCTATTCTATCGAATCGGGACCGGCCGATCCACACGCGCGGTCCCACGCGCGGAGTAATAGACGGCGCCCGGGACGACGCCGAACAGCTTCTTCACGCTCGCCGTCATGCCGGTCCAGTGATGGGTCCTGAGCCTGGCCACCGATACGACGAGATCGGACCGCAGCACATCCACGGACAGCAGCCGGGCGTCGCGGCCCATGAACCGGCTCCGGAGGCTCGCCGGCCGCACGGCGTCCTTGTTCAGATCAACGAACGGAATCCGAAGCTCCCTCAGGCAGTCCGACAGGCCGCTTGCCGTGAGGAGACACTCCGCGCCGCGCTGGTGGCCGGGCCCTTCGCCCACGACGACTTCGCGGGCACCCACCGGGAGGAATGCCTCGGCCGCGCCGATCAAGGCCGCCGGATGCGTGTCGATCATCGTACCCGGCTCGGACTCGACGAGGTTCGGTTTCAGCAGCACCCGGCACTCCAGCACGTCGAACCCCAAGTGGTCGAGCCCTCGCGGGATTACGTGGGTTAGTTTGGCACCGGAGTCAGGCGCGGAGAGCAGGGCGACGTAGACCCCTCTTGGAGACGACGAACTGAACAGGCTCTCGCCGTGCCCTCGTGCAAGCCGCTGGAAGCGCGCCCAGAGGCAGCGTGGCGCGGAACTTGCGCCGAGTCCAGCCAGACCACTAGCGCGGCATAGTTGCGGCCTGCCCATCTGCCGAGCGTACAAAGAGCCAACGCACATCATGTCTGGTTGCCCGCGCAAGTTCGTTTAGTCGAGCGGGCGCGCAAGGGGGGCGTTCGATGTCGTTTGCTGGCGAGCCAAGAACTGAGAGATGCACAGAGGACCTACTCTGGGGCTCTCCGATACTACGATTGGCCGCCGGTCGCAGGTTCCGTGTCAGCCTGCTCCCCAGCGTGCCCCGGCTCGCTCGGTGGTCGAGGTCCTGCAGAACGGTGCAGATCACGAACCGGCCCCTCCCGACATAGTCGCCTCACCTCAAGAACCCTGGTCCGGAACTCGAGGGCGCATCGATAGGCACGCTGTCCAGCAGACCAGAAGGAAGCTCAGCCTCGGCTCTCCCGAATAGCACGCAGTCGGGATCCTCAAACAGCCTGCGCCAGCGGCTGTCGTGGCGGACCCGCGCGAGCGCCGGAGCATCGGACGGCATCAACAGGAAGTCGGCGGTTTCCAAACCCAACTGGTCCTGAGCGCCATCGCCGCGTCTGTAGAACTCCAGGTTGGCCCGAACCATCGCGCGTGGGTACAGGGATACGTTGCGGCCATCCATCGACACCTTCACGCGCGGATCAAGTTCCCAGGTGGCGTAACTCCCCCACCAGAGCGGGAGGCAGAGCCTCCCAGTCAGGCCACTTCGCTTGAGAAACTCGACGGCGCCGAATGGAGCTGTCCTTCCCAGAGTCCCTCCAGGAATACCGATGTTCGGCGCGGGGTCCGTCACAACGAGCCAGAGCGTGAGAAGCGCCGGGACGGCGAACACGACGGACACGACGGCCCAGAACCGCCGGAGCGGCTCCGTCGGCGCGGAGTATGCCCCGCCCAATAGCAGGACGAGGACAGGTGAGAGCCAGATGGTCAAAATCGGCACATGGCGAACCGACTGAATGGTCATGAGCACGAGAGGGGCACTTGCCGCGAGCCACTGCCACGAGTGAACCCCCAAGGGAGAGGAACGCCGTTGCCAGGCGAGGGCAGAGATTACGAGGAACACCGTCAGCAGCAGTAGAGTCAACGCCGCAGACCATGGATCACGGGCAAAGCTCAGTGGCATCCACTCGGCGATGTAGCGTCGGTTCGTGTCGTGCGAAAGCTCGGTGAGAAGATACTCCCACAATCGCCAACCCTGCGGATTGAGGAAGCTCGCTGCGAACGCCCCGATGAGCGCGAGCCACAAGTCTCGGCCTGAAGCCAGCGCGCCGCGAACTCCGGCGCCCCGGTTTGCGGCCTGAGCCGCGCTAAGGAGCGCGGCGAGGCCTATCATCCCCAAACCCGCCAGGAAGCCGCCATGGAGGTTGGCCCAAATGGCCGTCGCCGGCACCAGCAGCCAGAGGCGAGTGTGCCCGCCAGCCAGATACCGCAGAACCGTGTCGACGAAGAACGCAAAGAACGCGAACGTATACAACTGCGGCCGGAACAAGAAGAACCTGGGAACCATCCCAAGGGCCAGCAGGTAGATCGGGAGCCAGAGCAACGGCCGGGGTTCGATAGACCTGAGGGTTCTCAGGACGAAGAACGCGGCAACCCCACCCAGCACGCACTTCAGCAGGATCAGACCGAGGGGCCCGGCCGACCAGTAAGCGAGCCAGATCGACACCTGCGAGAGGTACTCGAAATAGATCCAACGGCAGTTCGCACACGTGTACGAGAAGGGGTCCCAGTCCACTGGACCGCCCTGCTGAACAAACAGGCGACCGTAGGACAGATAGCCCCAGAGGTCCGGGTCCGCCCTCCGCATTGCGTACACGCACGCGCCGGCCACGGCCCCCAGCAGCGCGGATGCCGTTCGGTTCCAGGGCCTGTCCATGACTGCAGCGCGCGGACTACCAGCTGACCTGGCAATCAGGAAGGTCCGGGCGGTTGGGACTGTCGGGGGCGGTCGCCCCGCGTGCCCAGGAAGGCAACGGGTCAACTGCGGCGAGCTCTCGGTTGATCAGGAGGACGTCGTAGACCAGAGAGGGGAGCGGTTGCGCGCCGCTGACGCATGAGTGGTCGTTGAAATACGCATGCGCGACGACGAAGAACCTCTTGAGCCGACGCAGCGTGGACTCGAAGTGCACTTCGTCGAACCCGTGGGACTCGACCACGAGTTGATCGATCTTCACGAGAACTTCAGCCGGCGTCTCCAGCAGGACACGCCACTCGGCCCCCTCGATGTCCATTTCCACGGCAAGGCAGACGCCGTGAGCGCCGTTCCGGGCTAGCTGCCGCTCCAGGATGTCAAATGCCCTAAACCGTGCGTCGGTGCCGGTCTGTCCGATGCACTCTGCGTGGAAGACGAGTCTGGCGTTCGGGCAGACCGGTCTGGTGCCGACGAAGCAGTCGTATTCGTGCACCGCCACACCCAGCGCGCGCCCGATATCACAGCCCCAGTCGTCACGGCCGTCGATTCCGTAGGAGTATGCGACGCAAACACCAGTCAAGAGATTCGCGCACATGAGGTACCCGCCGTCGTGAGGGTGGCCGAAGCGTACCAGCGAGTAGTTGGCGAGGGGCACGGGCGGCAGCTCCGCGAAGAGAAGGCGCCGGTTGTGCCGCTGCAAGGCAACTTGGCGACATCACCTACCACGTGCGCGTTGAGCGAAACGGTAATCATCGCGACTATCACGGCGCCAAAATCGACTATCTTCCATCGCGTCATCCGTCCCTCGCGAATGTCGGTCCCGCCGTGGAAGGGCCCTCGCAGTGCGTCCCTATCTCCTCTTCTGTGGCTCCCCTACAATGACGGGTGGGATCCCGGCGTCGGCCACGGTCATACCTCCGTCTCTCCGGAGCTTATCGGCACCTCGAAGGGCGATCGCCACCGCCCGGGTTGTACAGGCTGGGGGTGCTGGCACGGCCTGACCGGGGATACGCTTGAAGGCAGTCACTCGGCGGCTTGAGCAACGACATCCATCAAGATTAGACAATACGCGTAATTGATTTGAGTGTCGATTGCGTGTATTAGCCCTGATGTGACAAAAACTCAGGCCGCGCGAGCCAGCGCGGTCTGGATGCGGGTGTAGAGCTGACGGGTCGGCGCATTGTCGGTCAGGCGGAGGGTGGGCACCCCCTGCGGACGGACC